>JAALOO010000041.1_pt1 | contig 98411 bp, 90 predicted proteins | sample 7257641 | NCBI WGS metagenome assembly JAALOO01 (sample SAMN14085613, study PRJNA598686) | mite metagenome | biome: ENVO:01001000; feature: ENVO:01001002; material: ENVO:01001226; isolation source: single female mite from University of Michigan culture on fish food culture... ...
ACATTCAAGACATAAGCAGCTCTCTCTCTCTCTCTCTCTCTCTCTCTCTCTCTCTATCTCTCTCTCTCTCTCTTTGCGGCTCATTCTGCGGCCGTTCTTGTTTGTCCTTCGGACTACTACCACCACCACCACACCGCTGTCTTCGTCACTGGGACATTAGAGAAGGAAGAGATGGAAGAGCAGGCAATAAAGAGGGCAGAAACCGCGAGACACATGGGAATGTCAATAGGTTTGTCATAAGATGGCCATTTTAGCTGCAATTCTTTCAATCATTTGATTCCGTTAGAGCTGTTTGCATTATTGCCTAATGGTTTAGATCCGATTTAGTTCGTTAGGAGGGAATGCACTTTGAATGCTTGCTGGCGCTTCACACACCCCTTGCTGCGCTCAACAGCTTCTCAGGGCCATCATTTCGAGGACACTGTAGAGAAAGATGACACAGGATACAAACAAGCATAAAACTAAGTGTGACCAAAATAAATGAAAACCAAAAACAGCAGTTCGATTTGCCTTTTTCTGAGAACATAAGAGCTTGTAAGAAGTAATTGCCGCTCATGGCTTTTGGCCTGGTAACTTTGCCAAGACCCCTGCTACTTGAATGCAGCAGCAGCAAATGCTGCTCCTCCTGCTTTCCGCTCTTACGCCTCTAGGTTGTGCTCACTATCAACTGCAGTTGACGCTGCCGCAAATTGGCAAATTTTTAAAATTAGAAAAAGAACCACCAGTGAAGAGATGAGAAGAGTTCACCAAAACGAAGTGCACACAGTTGCAGTAAAGCAGACAGCAGTGTCTGAGTGACAAAACACGGTTTTGTTTCAAAGACACACACACATTCTCAAAGTGTGCACCGGGCAAAAGTGGCGCGGGCTCGCTAATGATGCGCACTGCGGTAACTTTGAACATCACAAGCAGATGCCGAGAAGTGAATTTGTCGGATTGTCTGTGCAGTTCAGAGCAAGAGAACTGTCTGTGAGCAAATATCATCAAAGTGTCGACTAACACTGCGAGTAATTGCACTTTTTTACCAAAACTGGTGCCATTCTTTTGCTAGTGATCTTTCTTTTCACTATACAAGTGAGCAAATGCACTGGGTGCGCGTGAAGCAATTAATGCTCGCAGATGCTGCAAGTGATGGTTTAATGAGCAAAAGTGTTGAACTTTTTTTAAAAGTCTGAGAAAGTTATTTTGAAAAGTTTTACAAAGATTGACGTTGATATTGCCAAAAAATCAGAGAGAAATTGAACACTAGTGAAAAAAAGAAAAACCGGAACCAAACTGATAGCAAGTCTAATCTTTGATGACCTGTTTGCAGGCCCAGTTTAGGCATTCCAGAAAAGTCAACAGTAAAATAAACAAAGCACAAACAGTACTCTTATCAAGATGAAGACCAACTTAATGGGCATATATAAAATGTGCAAATCTTTTTCCCTAAATGGCGTATGACAGTGGCACTTACCCATTCTACTGCTGTGGAGACAATCGATCCAGTTGATCGAGTGGCATTTGGCAACAGTTGAGACCCGTAAATGGTAGATCATTTGCTGGTGAAAAGTGCATTTGTGGAAAAAAGCAAAACTAAATAAAAACAAAACAAACACAGGGGACAAAGTAAACTTAAACAGCACAGTGACCTAGTCTGTGAGCAGGAGCAGGAGGAGGAAAAAGAAACAACACTTTACTTAATTTGTTCAACTTGAGGCGACACACACACAAACTGAAAAGAACAAAAAATAGAACTTTCAGAATCAGTAGTCATAAGGGAGAGAGCTTTAGAAAAGTCGGAAAAGTCTTGTTATAAATAAAGAAAACTGCCCAAAACTTCTTACGCTGAAGCTGATGACTAGACTGGACAGGAAAAAATTGAGATAGAGATGAACAGAATGCCGATGAGAAATGAAGTGACAAGTGAGACGCAGGTGGTGGTGGTGGTGTTGGCGGCTCAATGATACTTTGCCAAGGGAAACTGACGACGGCGGAAAGCTGAGACTACGCTGGAAGTGGAATGGTGGTGGGATGCGTTCGCAGTGAAAGCATGATCAACACTGACCGAACTGCAGAAAAGCAAACGAGAGAAGCAGTGGAGAGAGCTAACAAACAGGCAAGCATGCAAGCAAGGCGATGTGCCACCAGTGCGTCGACCGGGCACTGTGAATGCGCTCACAGCTCTGTGCTACTACTCTTTTGCAGTTGCCAGCCTGCCAGTTCTACTCGAGGGTAGAAAGAGAGAGAACCGACCAACGACCCCAGAATATGGCACGAAAGCCAGAGGGGACCCCATGTTCTTGCGTAACTCACTCACTACCTTAAACCTTTACCTCTCCCTTTGTTGACCTGTTATTAAACAATTAAACAGTGCCGTTCGTCATGGTATTCTTAATTTTCCCTTCTTCAGCACAACAACACAGACAAACGGACTGTGAAACTTGCAGATGTTTTCAGCACTGACCAAATCGAATTTGATTCAATTCAAAAAGAAAAACGAAAAAGAAGGACTAACTGCGGTAGGTGCAATCAAGGCATGCAGCGATGTGACTGGTGCTGCTGCTAGAGAGCAGCTAAAAAGAGGACCAAATCGAATTACGGTGATGAATGCACTATTGAACACTCACACAATTACTCTCTGTGTGCTTGATGGGCACAATACTGAATACTGGCGAGGTGCCTTCACTGTCTGCTGATGATGATGCTGCTGCTTGTTGGTTTCACTGTCTTTAAATCCACTCGAGATTTGGAACACATTCGATCAAGTCTGGCCATCAGCAAGCGCATCAGCAGCAGCAGCGGCAGCAGTCGCCGCCGTCGCAGCATGACTCAGACATAGCCGGACAGAGAGCCCGACGTGTGTGGCCAGTGGCGAGTGCAGGCCAATCACAGATTGCTACCAACCCGTAATCGAAGTCAATTTCGGTTTGTCGCCCAGACTGAACTCGACCAGAGCTTGGCGCTAATTTGAAGTGACAAGTGCAGACCATAGATTAGAGGGCGCACAAGTGCCCTCACTGTCTCAACTGGCGACTTCGGGTGCTGATAGTCGCTCAGTCGTGTGAGCATTCCGTTGTGTGCTGCCTACTGACTACTGCACTTGCACCCTGCACAACTGAACAAATGCACTGCACTTTACAATTGAATTCATGAACTGTACATTGGGCAGCCTTAAAAGATGCTTTAAAAGTTGGCTACTGGACAAACAGAGAGTGCTGGCGGTGGTGGTGGTGGGCAGTGGTCGGCGGTCACGGCTCGTGTCTACTGAACAAGTGATGCATTATAAAGTGGCTTAGAGTACCTTCTACTTCTTCACTTTACTTTGCTCTCTGAACACTCGGAATTCTGTGCCACCATCGACAGTGTTTAAATTTATTCGTTTTGCCAATATGGCGCGGTATTGCTACTGCCGCTGCCGCCGCCGTCGCTGCATCATTCTACAGAATTCACAAGCAATTTCTTATTTACACATGGTCGACAAAGTTGGCTGCTGTCTACTTTTGAGTCCATGTGCTCCCCCCCCCCCCAAAGCTAAAGCCAAAGCTATTCTGCTCTCTGCTCACTTTGCTCTCTGTGATGATATTCAAATTGGACAGTTTGCTGCGACCGCACCAAAGCTTGACGCCCCTTGAGTTACTAAATCAAATGTGCATGAATCATAGCATGGATGAGTGATTGTAATGAGTCGAACATATCGTTGTTGGTCGTCAAGCGGACACCAGCGACAAGAAATGGAAAGCAAAGCATCTAGAGAGCAGCTTAGAGAAACGAGGCACTCAATCGTGGCTGGTAAATGAATGTGCGCCGTTCGGTGTGAAGGAGCACTGCTGAAATTGCTCTCCAGAGACTGCTCTGGAGAAAGGATGTGATAGCTCAGCCCCGTCTCCTCAAACCGCCCTTTTGACACTGGCGACGACGACCCGGCAGAAATATCGACCGCCTGGTCGAGTAAGGTGTTATCAAAAACAAACTTGAATTAGAAAACCGCTACCGTTATGATTGGCCCATTAGAGCTTGTAATTAGTTTTCCGTTCACATGTCAGGGAACAGTAACAAGAACAGTATTTTTTTGCATCCCTCTTTTTCTCTAAAAAAATACGCAAACGGCAACTGGGCCGTCTGATGTGTCAGACAGTTTGGAGGTTGTCACGGGTAGAGGTGGTCGCACTTTGACAGGCACTTAGCACTAGTTTGTCGCCGCATTAGGTGCCACCGTTTGACACGATTGTTCCCATTCAATCATCACAATTAGCAGTATCACACGCCCTCTTTTTCTCTTTCTCGTCTAACGAAGAAGAAGAAGCAGAAGCATCTTTCAGTGGGTATTTTCAAAGCAGCTCTTGAGATGGTGGTGGTGCATTAGCAAATATAGCACTGGTTGTGTGTTGCCGTTTGCCAGCGAACAGTGCCCCTCTTGGACATGGCTCGTTGCAGAGTTCCTTTCTCAAGTGCCACTTGAAGAGTGCTCTTTCTTTTTTCTCTCTTTCCTGCAGCACTGTGCATTCTTTGAGGTCGTCTGGCAAAGTTTAGCAAGTTGGCTAGCTAGTGTCTGATCGGCACGGGTACTCATTGCATCGCAACCGTAGTTTCAATCGCGTGCACGCATTTTGCAGTTCACCAAGTGGGCACAACTAATCAAGCGCCTACTGGTTGCTGCTAATGTTGCTGCCGTTCTCCCGCATCTGATCGGCTTGCCAAAAATGCCTTTCACACATCATAGCGTGGCTGACAATAATAATAATCTGCAGCTCAATAATAAAGTGCCAATTGAGCGAGCGCAATTTGTCAAGCGAACACCGAAAAAACGGTCTTGTTTGGCTATGGCCTGCACACTTTGCATCGCACATTTTCCTTTCTCTCTCTCCCTACACCCCCGTATTGAATGGTGGTAATTGATTAATTCTGTTCGCTTTTGCTTCTTGCTCCATTGAGATTGGTCAAGAATGTATCTGACACTCTGGCGTCCATCACACCATCGGCGGTAATGCAGCTTTCACCAGTCAAATTCCGACACACACACAAGCATAAGCATGGAGAGACTGGCGAGGCCACATTCCAATGTCAATTATGGTCACATCTATAAATGATGCCAGTATAATCAATGGCAATAAACAAATTCAATTAAATAGCTTACCCTTAGTGTGGCTACAAAGAAAGCCACTGGCGTGAATGTCACTTTGTTGCCATGTCATGAAAGAGATGAAGCAACTACTACTACTACTACTGTCTGGGATGGCTGAGTGAAAGTTCAAAAGACGGGTAAAGAATTTGCAATCAAGCAGGCGATCATGTTTGAAATTCATCACACTGATCAGCACCAGCAAATGGACAGCGTAAATATGCTTTATTTGCCCTAGCACGCTTGATCAATGTAATTAATTAAGAGTCCTCTACTAATGGTGTGCCACAAAAATCATTAATATTGGCAAAAAAGCAACGATTCTGGATGGCCAGTGTCAACTTTGCCAGTAGAATGGCCTCGCTGGCTCTGGCTTCATTGCTTCTCGTTTATCTGTGACCATTGATTAAACTGAAAATTGAAATTAATTTAGTGTAAATAAATACAGTGTCCGGTCAGTTGTGGGCGACAGTAGACACTGCTGGACTGCATTCACACTTGGTCAACAAAGACGATGGCGATCAGGCCCAAACCGATCAAATAAACGTTGCCAAATTAGGCCAGCTAATACGGTCAGCTATATGCCATCGATTCACTTCATTAGCGGCCTTCACTACCAACCACTGGTCACTACTGCTCTGTTATCTACTGGAAAAGGGTGCTAAAAGCAATAATGTTTGTCTGGCTGCCCAATCTAGTCATTAATCACATTTCATTTGCTGGTGTTACATTGTATTTTATTTGCGATATTTTTTTGCAATAAAATGGTTTTTACAAGTTTTTACAAACTAGCAATTTCAGAACTGTAAGTTATTTTTCAAAATTTTTTAAATTTGCTCGCTGCTAACGACACCAGTTGTCACAAAATGTAACTACTGTTTTTTCAAATACGAAATGTTGCACAAAAAATTCTTCAGCAATAAAAGCGTTCAGACTGATGACCAAGTTCTGTTCGTTCAACAAAATTATTGAAATCTTTGTTTGTTTTCAAAAGTAATATAATTGAAAATTTGGCATGGTCAACGTTGAAATGATTTTTTATGAAAAAATACAAAAGCTTGTGCAAAATACTGATTAATTATATGGAATAATTTAATTTAGATGATATTTTGAGAACGCACAACTTTACTTGTATAATTATAATTCAATGTTTTATTTTCATCTCAGAGTACATTTACTTATTGTAGCAGATTTTTTAGTCAGGTCAACATTGATTAAATCGTCAGGCAACGCAGTGATACCCACTAGATTGGCTCTGTTTGCGCTGATCGTTAAGGCGACCAGCACAGTCCCACACACAAGTACACCGACTTGCAATCTGGCCAACTGCAACTATCGACAGTTTCCCAAAAGGCAGTGGTCGTTACATTATCGGCACACCTGTTTAGACAAGTATTCCCACTTCATTAGAACTGCAATGCCTGTGTCCATTGTCACTAGTGCCGTTGCTTTTATTGCTGCTACAAAAAACATGCAATTTAGCCCTCAAACGGACTCACATCACTTCACAATCTGCATCACTCAAACTGCCAAACACTGCTGATGAGCATTCTTTATGAACTGTTGTCTACAAGAGAATCATGGGTGTATTTGACTTTATCTATAAATCTAAACCAAAACCTCAGTAAGTAGTTTTCATTTCAGTAAATCAGTGATACTTTACTTTGTTATACTTTTGCAAAAGGGGCAGAGTGTACCACCGCCCAAGTCCCCATCCTCAGCGGCCAAGATCACAGTACCAAAACCGGACAGCCACCTTTGTAAACCACAGATCCAACTCACTGCCCACCGAACCGGAGGAGCCTACTTTGCAAAGTGAAAAGCAGTATGATCGAAAAAGTTCGGCAACCCGATCGTACAATCAGAAACATGACTCATCTCATCACCATAAATACCAACCACAACACAAGCCAAGTCAGTCAGTCAGTCAATACTAGCAACAATCTCAATTTATCTTATGTTTATGTTTTTTCTTGCAGAACCTGACACATATGATTACCACAAAGCTTCAATGAAAGCCAATGATTACTATCAGGATGACTTCACGCGTCTTAGCAGACTAGAAATGAAAATAGATGACTACATCAAACGTCATCATCAACTTTCAGTTGAACTAAACAACATCGAGCAAGATCTGGGACTGATTCTTAATGAGTTTAACGACGAGTTCCGAGATTCAATTGTCAAAAGCGACAACCGACACACACTCAAAATCGGAGAACGGATCCTTGACAAACTAAACGGTTTCTGCTCAATTGACAATGCCATTGAGTTCAAACATGCAAATTCTGAGGGTAAAGGCGTTCCGAAGCTTTCCGAAAGACCTTTTCCTCCTGCCCCCTTGCCTCCTAAGACATCTCGCAAATCATCCACCGAATCGGAGCAGTCCAGCCGAGCTCATGTGAATCAGCTCAAATCAGCAAGCACAGCACCCACAACAGTGCCGGCGATTCAAACAAAGACCCCTCAGCAGCAGACTGTACTGACAAGTCCGAGTCCGCTGGTAAATTCGCACAACGGTCACTACCGAAAAAACCACCGCGACTTCACCTTCAACATGACGGGCATTGAGAGGCCCCCCAGTGAGAGCCACAACTATGGCTCACCTCACCTGGTGAAGGCGCACTACGCAGTGGTGAACACCTCCACGCCGTACACTGAGGAGGTGGCCGGCTCCAGGCTGACGCACTACAAATCGACGCCCAGTTTGGTGCAGCAGTCGATGGCCTACGAGAGCAGCAGCAACACTCCAGTTCAGCAGCACTACGCCACTGATGACACCTTCATTCAGGGACAAACAGGCAGCAACAACCACAACAACCCGAACAGCATTGACCCGAATCAGTCGCGAATGTACATCAACATGTCCATGGTCATGCACTCTGACCACCCCGTCATTGAACACTGCTTCCGGCGCATTGAAATTCTCCGACCCCGAATAATGGGGTACAAGTCGGAGCACAAGCTCAGCGCCTACAAAGAGCTGAGCAACGAGATCTGGCGTCTAATGAACCGCCTGGATACGGTCGACTGTGGCGGCGATGGCGTTGCCCAGCAGGACAAAAACATTGCCAAGTGTGAACTCTTCAACCTGGAAGGTGTCCTTGAGCGAGCCATTCAATGCACAAATGAGGAGTGCGTCATTTGCAATTCATTCATCTACAAACAAGAGGTTTCCGTTTGACACAAAACACTAATCTGCCTTTTAACAATACTAAGTACATCAGCAAACACCATTTTAAAAATAAACCACCCGAAATTCGGCAGTGCAACCAATCTTATGATGACAAGAATTTAGTTATTGTGAATAATTATCCGTTTAAAGTATTAAAACACAACTTATAAGTTAGCTTTAACTTACGAGAATCAACAAGTTTCCTGATTGTGTTAAAAACAGAAGTCTTCATCTACGGATTGTCTTCTTTAGAGTTCCTTTATAAAGATCTTTGTATTAATAAGATGTTTAATTGGTTCTAGGTCTAAGAACCCGGATGCTCAGTGTATTTATTATTGAATGAATTTGATCGAATTGATTGGTCTGGCCAGGAGTTTGAAACGAGGATCTTAACTGCCGAAAAATAGTATTTTGTTGTTTTTTCCTTCTTTTACCAGCTACTGATTGTGTTCCTATTATTGAATTCATTGAATCATTTTTCTCAAAATATTCTGGGCAAAACGTTGAGAAAATAGGCCCCTAAATTAAAAAATATTGTCCGTTTTCATGGCTATATGAATTGTCTCTTGAATTGACATTTTATCAAATGACTGACTTTTTTTGTTTGTTTCTCCTTCTTCTGATATGGGCCGACATAGTGAATTATACAGTTGACTGAATAAACTTTTCAAAATGATTTTCTTGTGAACATCAGCTTGATAAATGTCAATTTTTTCAGCGGCAACAAGTTTGAAGACATGAAGATAGGAAAACACATCTCTTCCATACCGCTTTATCAAAGAATGAACATTTTTAAGCAAAAACTTGTTTTCTACGACAGTGTTATTAATTTCACCAGTGAATGCCAGATTCATTTTGGATTTCAAGACCAAATGAGAGGAAGTGTTTGATTTGCTGGATTAAAAACCGAAACGTGAAGTGGCGGGGAAAAATCAGCAGTTGTTTTGTTTTTGAAAAACAAAAAACATTCACGTAGTAAGTTCTCAAGTCATCTAACTTTTAAAAAGTCACCCGGGACAACAAAATTGTTTTGGAAAAGGCACTAAAACGTCTGGTTAGTTAATTTTAAACAAACGTAAAAAGATAAATAAAATGTTTATTTTTTACATAATACTCGACAAAATATGACTAGAATGTGTTTAAAAACTTATTTTTAGCAAAGAGAAAAATTATTAGACTTGAGATTCAATTTTCCGCTGACCAAAAGGAGTTTTTATTAAGCTTGACAATTCAGTTTTTTGTGTAGTTTGGCTTGCGCTATCATAACTGATGCTGTTTCTTACGGTTTTTTTGTTTGTTGAAAAAATAGCCTGTAAATTTTGCTGAATCAGTATCTAAAAAAATTTAATTAGTTTAAAATTATAATGTTAATTTGATATTTACCTTAAAGTTATTCCAGACAAAACAATAGAGAACTGGGTAAACAATACCCGACATAGAAGTGATGAGAATAAGAATGGACAGTGAACGGTAGTAAATTTGCATATGAATGTCGGTAGAGCATCGATGAAACAAATCTGGAAACAAATCATTTAGTGATTCAACGACACTGAAGGGCAACCAGCAGAAAAGGTGAACTACTGCCAGGGTGACTATTTTGAAAATCATCTAAACACCAAAAATTATTTAGTTTTGAGCAATTCAATTGTTATTGACTCTCACATTTTGGTGCTCCGTTATAGTTTTCTGGTCCTTTATTCCTGGACTCTCCTTTAACTCACGTGCTTTCTCTTTATCGTGTTTATCCAGCATATAGGCTATACTGAGGTGGAGTGCAAATGTCAGTACAATGGGAATGGCAAAGGTTATGAGAAGCCGAATCAGTGACATTATGAACTGAACTTTAACGCTGAATTTCTTGCTGTAGACAAAAAAACATTATTTTCTCGTATTTCGAATTGCTTTCCTCCAACAATACTTACTACCAAAAAAAGGGCACAATAATAAGAATGCTGAAAAGCCATAGTAACACTATGCAAATAGGATAGTGTCGCTGAAACCATTTCTTGCGGAGGTCCATCAGTATGGAAGACTTTACCATAAAAAATCTAATATGGGATATTTGTTTATTATTTTAAATGGTAGAACTGCTAGGAGACAATAAAAAGCAGTCCCTAAACGACATCTGTTCACTATTGTAGGTGTTGAATAACTTACCTGTCAAACGCCATTAGGAGGTGCATGAAAGATGATGCGATAGGCGAAACGTAGAAACCAAAGATTAAAACGCGAATGACAAAGTTGTGTTTGTTGTGGTCGTCGATGGTTTGCAGATACATTCCTGGCACACAAATGGAGCTGTACATTATCACAGACACTGCCAGTGAAATGAAGGAGAGATATGAGTTGGAGTATTTTCGGCGAAGCTGAACACGGCCACTTTCGTTTTGTCTTTTGACAATGCCGTTCACTCGAAAGTTGTCGTTGCTGATGATAATGGTGAGAATAACGAAGAGATTCAGGAACAGGGTGACCAGTGCTGTGGCGGCGATTGAAATACTAAAAAATAGCTTATAAGGATGAGGCAGCATCTCTTCAGGCGCGAATGAGTCACAGGTATCATTCGGGTGGCGGTGATGGCCCCCATCGTAGTGGTCCTGTATGAAGAAGCGGCTGTTATTTTGGTCCAGCGAGGCCGTCCACGTCGGTGTGACCAGTTTTGGCATTGTGTCTATTTGGTGGGGGTGGCTGAGCTTTGTACGAGCCCAGGTGAATTTCAATGAACGGAAAGAGGACAGAAGTCAAAACCAGAAGTGATCATTGAGTCAGCCAGCACATGTAAGGACAGCAAATGTGTTGACTAAGTGCTCGAGTTACAATTCTGTTTACTCAACGCAACCATTAGCCGATGTCATTGCCGCCGGTGATGCTGATGCTGCAGATGTTGTTTAGTGGCTCAGTGACTGGATTCACCGGGTGCTGCAAGCAAGTGGTGTGCTGTGCACTGCTGTGCACTGCTGCTGGTACTGCTGGTCTTCATAGGCAACTCGGAACCAGTGATAGCCACCGCTGCCGTTGCTGATGCTAGTGGTAGTGGTGGTGGAGGTGGTGATGGTTGCTTCCTCTGCCTCCGTGGTGACAGTATCGAAGTCTCACAGTGGCGGATTATTGAGTGCGGGTAGTAATTACAACTGTGCGGTGAACTGGTGTCAACTTGCACCAGCAGCAGCAGTATCAGCAGTATCGTCTGCAGATGGGCAGTCTGTAGTATTGCCGTGCAGATGGCAAAGGGAGAGAGGGAGAAAAGGAGAGACTTTTAGTCTGCAACAACCGGCAATTACAACTGTTTAGTCGATAAAGGGCATCACCAGAACAGAGCTGTCAAACGGAGTGCTGCTCGGTGACATCAGTGAGATTAAATTAATGCTCCACCAGTCTGATCTGATCAGGCTTCAAACCACACACACAAATGGATGGATGCCCTCAGTTTAGCGGGACAGCCAACAGCTTGGAGAAGAGACATTTGAGTTAATCGATCTGACAACGATTAATCCAATTATCAAGTAATCGAATTAAATGCCGACAATGCTGTGCTGAGCTGAATAGAATAGACTGCACACAGTTATGTCACCACAGTTCTCTAACTGGTGGCAACTGTCAAGATTGTGAGCTTACTCAATTCATTCTCGCATTTCGTCATGACAAACCCACAATCCTTTCCTGACCCTTACGCTGGACCGCAATCACATTCAGCTCATCAGCCAGAGAAGACTCAACTGCAGCTCGATTGGCTCACTGACTGCGTGTTTGCCCTTCAAGAACAAAATCGACAACTCTATGAACAGGTCGCCATGCTGAACAAGGCAGTTCAACAACTGCTCAATTTACCACGAAGCAAACAACAGCAAAGTTTGAGTAAAGAAAATGAAGAAAAACGACACGACAATGGTTTTTTCGTTGAGAAACAACCAGAAAAATCAAGAAAAAGCTCACGAAAAGCGGCTCCAACACAGGTTGTGTTTGAGAAAGGAAAGGAACAATCTGGCAAAAGACATGAAAACGCCGTCTCACCTAAAACGTTGGCTGCTGAAAAAGGACAAAACCCACCTTTGGATGGCAAAACGTTTCTACTCTAGACAATGTTTATTTTCAATGAAAGTTAACAGTTTTACAGTTTAACTTGTGAACACCATTGAGCGCAGTTCAAGATAGGCTGAAGCACATTATCAAAAAGATAACTAAATTGACTAGACTGATGGAGGAAAAAATGCCTTTTCCGCTGTTTGGGAGAGTACTGTGGAGACAATTGTTGCGCCAGTGTTGATCTCGTAACTCCCTCAGTTTGCCGCTTTCCTCTAGTTTGGTGATGATGCGGTTAAAATCAGCCAGGTAGTTTCTTCCAAACTGTGCCTTGTGCTTCTGAATTAAGTTGGTAGACAGGGCAATGACAATTTCATTGCTGAACTTGGGGCTGACGCGTATCTGCTGGCCAATTAACACATTCGCCAGTTCATCGTTGTAGAATCCGTTGGGGTAAACCAAATCAAAGTGACAGTTTTGGTCGGCAAAGTGTTCGGCAAACTTTTGCTCATCAACTAAAACGTAGTTGTGGTTCTGCAGTTTGTCCAGTCCATAACCAAACAATGAGGATTTTTCAACTAAAATCAAATCGGAGAGTTTGCCTTGGCGAGATAGAAATTCGTGCACTGCACTTCCTTTGATGACCAACTTGTTTACTTGCTGAGCCTCGAAAATGTCTTCAATGGTCACTTTTTCAGAACATCGAAACACTCTCACTTGAGACGTTTTATTCTTTTGAAGCTCATTCAGCTTTTCTAAGCATTTTGACTTTTTGTTGTTGCCGAGTTGATTCTTTAGATTCTTTGATAGTAGTGCGACCATTGATGATGTGAGAACTGGTCGCGTAAAAAGGATCCCTACATTGTGAGCTGTCGCCTCATCATTAAACCAGTTTCGACTAATGTCTCCAATGGCAAACTCTGCTTGCTGGAAAGAAAATACAAAATAAGAGATCAGCAACGTCAAAACACTGGGGAGCACTTACATCTCTGCTTAGCTCACCAAAGACGCCGTTCATCAAGCTTAGAGAGCCTATCAGGCCATCAGGGCTCTGCTTGAGACTGTAGTTGAAATTAGCCTGCTTAGATATCTCATTGATCACATCGACGGAGAAGCCTCGGTAAGGACCAGATTCGGGATAGACAAAAGGCGCTTCCTGCAATAGACAGAAAAAAACAGTGTGCGTTACTTGCGTTCAAATGCGGCGTTGGAAAACTTACCAAGACGGTTATGCCTCTGAGGGAAACTTTTCCCTCAATATAGTTGGAGTGCTTTACGGCAGTTCTTGCCAGGTACAGCGCAAGAGAGTAAGGAACAGACTGGGTCAGCAGAGCAATGGTGAGAATGATGGCGTGCAAAAGAGTCATTTTTAGAGAGCATTCAAAGTGGATACGGCGGTAAAGCTCGCCACTGAATGATCATTGAGATTGCTTGCGTGATAGAGTGTGCGGCGCACTGGACTGAATGACGCCAAGCCGCGACTGGCACTGCTGAGCTGCTTGCCTTCTGAGCGGAAATGCCCAATTGAAAGTGATCGGCATCAGTCTAGTGAAATTAATTGGCTTATGACCGCCACCAAACACACAGTGTCCACACAGAAAGGAAGAAGAGTACTCGGCAGTGAAATGCAATGCCAAGTGTCTGTACGTACGTGTGACAAAGAGAAAGCCGAATCACTTCACCATTTTGTTTATTATGAATTCTTAAGCAAAAACGGAAATCTAGTACGACAATGCGCTAATAATCAGTGAGTAGCAATGAAGTTGTGTCAGTGAAGTGATGGAATGTGTGATGTGAGATGGTGCGATGTGAGGTGATGTGTGATGCTCCATCTAAGATGGCACGACGATCTGTGATCGAAATTCGATGGTCATTTTTTGGAAATAGTACAATGGAGTGAACACCGAGTCACATGGTGAATAGTTGATTTGTGCACTGAGTTTTTTGGCAATACAGATAAACATAGTGTACAACACAAAAAATGATGAGTTTTTGTAGTGAAAAGCGTTTTTTAGATGAAGAACGACGCACACCATATGAAGAAAAAATGACAAGAAATGTACAGATTAAAATTAAGTTTCAATCAAAGTAAGTGAGGCTGTGAGTTTGTTCGTTGAGGCTGTCCATAAGTTTCCTTGTAGCGTTGACGTAACATTGAGTGAAATTGAGAGAGAGGGAGTTGCTGCTATGTACACAAATGGAAAAATGGAGGAGAAAAACTGAAAGAAAGAAGAAGATAATGTGGTGGGGTATACATTGGCGGGCGGGAGATGGAATGAGATTTAGACATTTCACATTATGAGATGTAATAAATTAATGGTGGTGGTTTTGGTTGTGGCTGTTGTTGTGGTGGTCCCTGAATGGATGAATGACAAACTGCGGCATCAAGTGGTCTGGTTGTGAAGGAGGTAGTGCCGATGCCGACAAAAAGAGCAATTTAACTCAGCAGGAAGAGAGAAATTGCCAGGGAAAAGAGGGTACACATTGAGGTGATGACATAGTGAACCTTGTCAGAGGGTGCACCGTTGCATTTGCGATTCCAGTAGCGACGTTTCAGCTCGTCCAGCTTACCATTCACCTTCAGCTCTCTGATGCCCTTGTTGAGAATGTCCAAGCTTCTGGAGGATGTCTTTTGGACTGCAATGCCGTACTCGCGCACAACGCCCTCCTTCGTGCCGTTCGCGTAGACAAATGAAATGGGCAGTGCAGTCAGGTCGCAGTCCTCGTCTACTGCCAACTCATTGTCCAATCCCAGCTGTGTGTGGTAGGCAAAAGTGAAAACAAAAGTGAGCAATTAAAGTGAGCACAGAGTTTTAGCGGCAAATCCAACAACCGAAACTGACCTCAATCAGCGCGAATGGCTTGTCGCGCACCTGCTGGATTCCCTTCTCACGCGTGTCGACAAACTTCTTCTCCTCCTTGTACAACCACTCGTAAATTCGACGTCCAATGTTCTTGTCACTGCTCAGACTGAGCTCGGTGTAGGTGTTGCTGTTGAGGACCGAGCCCAGGGCGATGCCCTTGTACTCCGGGTCCTGGATGGCTCTGACGCGGTTCTTTGCAAAGAGCTCCTCCAGCGAGTTGACGCCATTGTCCTCCAGGCGCTCTTTCGCCACGAGTGCACTGAAGCCTGACACCAGGTAAGTGTCGGTGAACAGCAAGTGTCGTGCCGTGATGTGGTTTCCCTTGTAGAGCTTATCTGAAAGCGCAAAGTCTGCCCGCTACAGTGAGAGTCAGTGAGTGTGTGAAAGGGAAAGTGGCAATTAGCAATGGCGAAAGGTGACATTCATTAGCTCAGTCATGTACATTAACTTTTATCGCGTTAGGTAGGCTTACTTGACTGTAGACATCATTGACCAGTTGGCGCTGGTCAAGGCTGACCTGGTTGCTGGCGGTCTTGTTGCGGGTGGCGTTCTTCGCCTCCACCAGTGTGTAGTTGAACTTGCCAATCAGCGCCAGTTCGTCAAGCAGATCCACGTAGAAGCCTTTGATCTTATCAGTCGAGTAGTCCCTTTCAGCGTAGGGGGCTTTCTGCTCAGGCACACACACAGAACACGCACAACAAATTGTTATTGGGTAAATATTGAGAGAGTGTCAACAGCAAAATAAAGGTAAAACGGTGTAACTTACCAACTCGACGAGACCCCTCATTGTGAGGGTCTCTTCCTGTGCGTGAGTGGCCAGAACCAGACATAGTGACAGCAGGGCGACGATGAAGAGCGGGGACATCTTGGCACGGGTGGCTAATGGCAAACTCCTGTTTTGGGTCAGATAATATAACGGCTGGTGATAATGATGAAGATGATGAAGAAGAGGATGCTGTCTCCAGTTGATGGACGGCGGGCCAAGTGGTCAACACTGCGAGGCTGTCAGGAATTGACGACGCTGTCCTTCATTGAGCAATCGACGGTGCCATGGAGTCATTCAAACACGTAGCGCCCTGAGTGCCAGCAGCAGTCCACTGAGCGACATTGGAACGGTTCCATCTGTGCACACAGCTTTCCAGTAGCATCGACCAGTAGGCATCATATAGACACGGGCACAGAGTGCGAATCCAGTGCCTCTCCTAGGCCTCCTCACCCATTCACACACACACAGGCACAGGCACGGGAAAGCAGGCAGGCAGGCAGTATTTACTCTGTGTGGACAATTGAATTGACGGCCCGTTATGCTGCGTGGACAACCGACAACCGCCCGAAAGTCCGTGGCAGTGGCACTACCACGCACAATGTGCACATCGCACACTGTGCCCATCGCTAATGCCGCTGCTGCCGCCGCTGCTCGGGCACACAGGCAGTCCACCCGGAATGGCCGACTTCCCGCCGATTTGCGGCTATGATAGAGGGTGCCAAGAGTGCGGCACTACCAACATCACCAGCACTACCGCCACCACCACCACCGTTCCACCATTAGTCATCGGGCTATATACCACCCGACCTTGTCCCACTTTGGTCTCTTCGGCACATCCGCCTTTGTCAGTTGAACGCTTGCCTGCCACACACTCCCTCCCTCTCCTCTCTTTGGCCGGGATCTTTTTGGAGCATCTGTTTGCCTTGTGATGCTTCGGCACTGTGCGAGTGTGTGTGCGTGCTGATTTGCTGCCGCAGTGGCACTGGATCTGGCAATGCAGTCCAATGCGGCATCAGTGGCCTTCTCACCGCGCTAGTAACCGAATCACTCACTGGCATTTTCTCCTTTTCTCTCAACTATCTATTGCTGAGCTTTATTAACAGCTCACTTTTGTGGCGTAATTCTTTCCGGTCAAGGCCACTATCAATTCTGCCCTTTTCAGCTCAATCAATGTTTGGCGCCTTTGTGTGCGCGTTAAGCGATGTAAAAGTACATTTCCGCACTTGAAGTTGTACTTTAAAAAATGTCATTAAGCTTGTTTTTCCACTTTACGCATACATTTGTTCACAGTGTCATTGGGCATAGTAATGTGCACAAAGTGACATTTGTATTGACAGTTGTCAGACAACAACACTAACTAGTATCGAGTTAATCAACTGCTGCAAAGAAAACATAATTACAATTTTTTAGTTTTTGTTTCAAAGCAATTGGTCATACCATTAAATATTTCCTCTAAATCAATGAGGATTTTGTTGCGTGCCTTCAAACATTAATTGCCAAAAGTAAATGACTTTCTAGACGCATCATATGAAATTTTTTTCGAACAAAAAAATAAAAAACATTTTTTACTTATTTTTTAAATCATCAATCAGTACTAAAATTTAAAAAAATGTAAAAATGCAAATCAAGAGCTACACTTTACAAGTTTATCACAACTACCACCACAACTAGTATCAGCAAAAGTTGGCTAAAAATAAAATGACTGGCAAACAGTCTCCTTAGCTGCTATCCTTCGAGTAAACTGCATCCGCTGCATCAGATGGCAGTCAGTCAGTCAGGCATTGAAGCAGTGAATGTTCTAGTGTTCACGTGCAGCCTTTGCAGGCACGATCGTGGCGCGACTGCAGCCGCACCAGCAACAAGTTATCCTGCAGTTGAAGCTACTACAAATCTCGCCGTAGTACTAATGGGCGAGCAGGATGAAAATGCAAGTTGAGTCACGGTGCAGTTTGTCCACTCTCCACCGGTGTGTGTGTGTAGTTCTGAGCACGCTGACAGAAAGACAAGTGAGCTGTCAGACGAGGCAGACAATCAACTCTCGCCACTCTCCCTTTCCAAGCACAACCATCAGCATCATTCGATTGCCGAGTTTATCAGCAGCGACTCTAGCGAGGACCACACAATTGGTACTGAGTGCTCGTTAGCGTGGTGAACAACAGCTAATCACCACAACAGTTCAAGTCCGCCTTCAGTAGCGGTACTTTCTCACTAATCAGTGGTCTCTTCGGCAGGCGCCAAACTTCGACCAACTCAGTTCAGGCGGCGAATAGTGTGAAATAGTGGTCTGAGTAGTGCCTTCCTTCTACCTCTATATCAGTCAGTCGTCACTTGTTGTACAGCAGCACCGTTTTCAGCGGCACCCCGTCAGTCCACCAAACGTCACTCACCACCAGCTCACAATCTCTGCTTACAGCAGGAAAAGTCACCGGTTGCAGTTTCTCTGTGTAGCAGTTTCCCTTCGTGACGTTCACTTTCGCATTCAGTGCTTGTCTCCTACCCTGAACAGGTTGGCGCTAACAGCAAACAACAATAAGTTTTGCCTTAGCAACTCACCACTGTCATTCTTTCTTTGCAGATTCACCCTACAGTACAAAACAAAATGGCCAACTCGCTGGAGCAGATTCGCGCCCTGGGCACCGTCGTGGTGGCTGACACGGGCGACTTTGAGTCAATGAAGTCCTTCCGTCCGACTGACGCCACCACCAACCCGTCGCTGATGCTGGCCGCCGCCAAGCTGCCGCAGTATTCGCATCTCTTTGATAAGGCCGTCGAGTACGGTAAGGCACATGGTGGCAAAGAGACGCTGGAGACCACCCTCGACTACCTGTGCGTCCTCTTTGGCGTGGAGATTCTCAAGATCATCCCCGGCCGCGTCTCCACCGAGGTCGATGCTCGCCTCAGCTTCAACACCGAGGCGTCCATCAAGAAGGCCCGGCAGATCATCGCGTTGTACGCAAAGGAGGGCATCCCCAAGGAGCGCGTCCTCATCAAGCTGGCCACCACCTGGGAGGGCGTCAAGGCGGCGGAGGTGCTGGAGAAGGAGGACGGCATTCACTGCAACCTGACGCTGCTCTTCAGCTTCGCCCAGGCAGTGGCTTGCGCCGAGGCGGGCGTCACCCTCATCTCGCCCTTCGTCGGTCGCATCTACGACTACTACGTGAAGAAGACGGGCAAGGCCGTGTACGAGAACCCGGCGGACGACCCGGGCGTGCAGTCGGTGACCACCATCTACAACTATTACAAACACCACGGTTACAAGACGGTGGTCATGGGCGCCTCCTTCCGCAACATCAGCGAAATCAAGGCACTGGCCGGCTGTGACCTGCTCACCATTGCCCCCTCGCTGCTCGCCCAACTGGAGGCAGAGAGCACCGTCAAGGTGGAGAAGGCCCTGGACGCCGCCACTGCCCCCCAGAAGGACCTCTTTGCGGAGAAACTGCACTACGACGAGGCCAAGTTCCGCTGGGAGCTGAACGAGGATGAGATGGCCACTGAGAAGCTGGCCGAAGGCATTCGAAAGTTTGCCGCCGATGTTCGCACTTTGGAGGCGCTCATCAAGAGCAAGCTGAATCGTATAACTTAGTATGAATCGTTGAATACTGGTGATACACTTACTCCACTTACTTAAGTGTCTGTCTATCTTATCGTCCACTTGAATCAATAAACTGATGTTACTTATCTCTCTCGTAGTGCAGTTCGTTTAATACAGTGTCAGTGGTAATCATTGGCACCAATTTGGTGCACTCTTTAATCACATGGAGACTATGCATAGTATGCACTAGAAAGCGGATAACGTATTTACACTATCACTCCATCTATTTACAGTAGTGAACAAGAAAGAGCTGCAATTTTTACATCTGCCAGGTGACATTGCAAGAAAAGACTGGCTAGAAATGGGCATGATTAGAGCAGCGTTTGAATGGGAATCGGGTTGATCTGCTGAGCTAGAATGGGCGTCTGGTCGAGGGCAACAGCACCGCCACCACCGTTGTAGTTGGCGCTGGCCAGCTGATCTAGTCGCAACCTCCTAATGGTGGCGTACTCGCCCTCCACAAAGACCGCTTCAGGACTAGAGATGGCCTTCCGTAGCTGGTACACCGTGCATCCGTTTGACTGGCTAATGAGACTGCTGTTGGGGTCGATGGCCATGTGGCGAGGACGGGGTGGCACCTGGTACACGCTGGTAATGGGGCTGGTCATGGGACTGCTGGTGGAAGAGTCCTTCTCCCTTCGGTAGCGATGCTTTCGAATTAGATCCACCTTGGCGTATATCTGTCCGGACGAGGGAATGTGACTGGACTCGTGCACTGAGGGGTTCAGCGAAGGGGGCAGAGAGCTGCTGCCGGTGTGCTGGGTCGGCGGGTATATCCAGTGGTAGTTCGACTCGTACTGACTCTTAATGACGTCCAGCTCAGCGGCGATTCGAGCTGCCCTCAGCAGTTTTCGATCAGTGTCTTCGGAGAAGACTTGCCGAGCAGCGTTTTTAATTTCGTCGTAAAATGAAGAAAAGTTCGTCTCAAATTCTTTGACTTCCTCCATTGTGTCAGCTGCAGAGGGTTCATCTCTGCCTCGAGCGCTTTCAATGTCCGACACTGAAGCTGTGATAGTGAATGACGGCTCTTTTGTCGTACTTTCATCGCCTGTTTGCTGACTCAACTTTTCTCGAAAAAAGGACTGAACTTGAGCAAACATATTTGAGGCGCCCTGTTTGACGGTTTGACCGAATGCCTTGGCGCGATCGCTAAACGGAGAGCACAGGTTGTCAGGCCACTCGATGATTTGCCTAAATAAACAATCAATTAATTAGCAGTGCTCTTTTGTTTTGAAACTGCTAAATATTTACCGTTTGAATAGGAGCACAATTATAATTAAAATGCAAATGAAAGCCGTCACGACGACTGCAGCTAAGAAATGCAGCATGTTGACGGAGTTGTCGCGAAAGTAGAACGATTTTCGAAGCTTTGCTCCCTTGTGACCAGTGTTGAAGAAGTACAGCATACCGTTGTGCCGCTGTCTAACACAGGAGTGTGCCTTCTGAAACCCTCCATTCTCCACTTTTCCGGTTTCATTACTGGCTGACAAGTTAATTTCAGTCCAAATGCCATCCTCCATACAACGAAAGGTCAAATTGGGTCTGGAAGTATGGTTGCTGCCGCGATGGACACTTTCACTGAACGGACAGATGAGCTCAGCAATGGCAGAGTACTTGGTGGAACTGTTCAGCAGACGAAACTGGGCTCCATACAGCATAAAGTCGTCGATGTTTACCAGCAGAGTTTCAGGATGGTTACAGTCAATGGCTGCAAAATTGTACAATAGAATTAGCATAAAGACAATTGAACCTCATAGTTCAGCAGTGCATACCTTCGCAGTATGGTTTCTGACCGGACCATTCCCCGGTAGCGTCGCACTGCCTGGTGTCGTTGACGCCAACTAACAGGTATCCAGGCGCACACTCGTAGACAGTTCGAGTGCCCACCACTGGAACTTCCTGGTGGTCGCCGAAGACTCGGTAGAAGCCATTGCTGATGGCAGTGGGAGCAGAGCAAGTGATTCGCTCACAGTACGGCTCACTGCTTGACCACTGGCCTGTTTTGCGGTCACAAGACCGATTGGGTTCGCCCACCAGCTTGAAGCCATCATTGCAGAAGTACTCAATCTCTGTCGACTGGTTCGACTTGGCGAGGACATAACCGTTTGAGGGCACCTCAGCCGGGCCACATTCGTAGGAGTCACGTTCCACAAAAATGTCTACTTCACATAGGCCAAAGTACTCCAGCTGAGGGTAGTCATCCTCAATCTGCAAATAGTTGCCCTTCAGTCCACCCTTGGCGCACTGAATCACGATGGTTTTGGAGGAGAACACACCACGAAAAGAAGCACATTTGTGGTATTTAGAGCTGTTGGGCGCCGAGTTGGTCTGATCGACATCGTTAGCCGTTTCATTGGAGGTCTCTTTCACTTCATTGGTTTCAATAACGTAAATTGAAAAATGCAAGTCAGCATCTGTTGTGAAAAAACAAGTTGTTAATAAACTGAAGGTAAACAAGACAATGAGAATACATACGAATAGGAGGCAAAGTCAAGGCGACTGATATGATGGACTGGTTGAGCAGTGTCTGCTTTGGCAACTCCACACGCCACCAGCGAGGCTTGCGACGATTGCTGAAGAAACAGGTGCGAAAATTACCGTCAGCGGCCAGTTGAGGTGGGTAGTTGAGAAGAGCTTCAGATGCTGAGGTCAGTCCCAAGGCTTTCACTGATTGATCTGCAAGGTGACGATCAACATTTAGTACATCGGAAGGAGAGTTGGTGAAAATGAAGTGCTTACCGCATACGGGCATGCTGCCAGACCAGGTGCCATTCGACAAACAGGTCCTCGTCATTGATCCAAGCAGGTAGAACCCAACGTCACACTCAAATGTGACCACCATGCCTTCTTCGTACTTTTCCAGCAAGTGTAGTACTCGGCCATCCTTTGGGCTTCCCGGAAAGCCACAAGAGGCCTTGGTAGCCTGATTACCAGACCTTGTTGAAGCAGAAGCTGCTGAAGCTGCAGATGAAAAGAGAAGGAAAAGAAGCGAAGCAAAGGTAAGTCACATGTGAGCAGATGATGGCTAAAAAGCGGTTGTGTGAACCAAGGGGGAAACGACCATTTCCTTGAGGGTCCTTTTAAACTTTAAAAGCAAGGGAAAGACAGGGACACAAACACAACTGAGAAGGAGAAGAAGGAAAAGAGAGGGTCACCTGGCCCTGTTAATGGGGGACTAGGCAGCAAGGCTAGGGCTAGGCGAGTGAGTCGGTCAGTGACAGCTGCCGCTGTTGTTGCCGTTGGCCAGACTGCGGCAGCTGGGCTGCGGACAGGTGTAAACAGAGACGAGGAGGAGAAAAAAGAGAGTGAGGAGAAGACGGAAAAGAGGGAGAAGAGTGCCCTTCTTCTTCGTCTTCGTCTTCCAGTCACTCTCAAGTCGCTCTTTTTCCCCGTCTTGGGGAAGGCAAAGAAGAGGGGCAGACGGCAGCAGCAGACAACAGTTGCAGTAGCAGTAACAGAGCAGTAACAGCCGGCGACGACCTTAGCGGTTTCCGGAGAAGCCATATGTCGCTGAAGACGGACCATATGTTCGGTCCGCTCGCCTGTGTTTGCCCTCTGACTGCAAAGCTTGGCTTGCCTTGGCCTCTAATTAGCTAGGCAACTGTTAATTGCGAGACACACTCCAAATGAATAAGTGCGCGTGTCTGGGCAAACACAGATGCAGAGACACATATGCCACCACTTGGTCGCAGTGGCGCAGTGATTGCCGGTGACAGATGTGGTCTCGCTACTGGAATAACATAACGGACACTAAGGACTGATGTTCATTTTCAAGACACTAACTGACTATTGTTCTCAACGGCCATTCAACAGATTGAATTTAAGACAAAATGTGATCAACTTGTTTGGACTAACTGTTACATACCTGAGTTGGTGGTCAGTGATGAGTGAGCCGAGGAGATGATGAGTATGAAAACGGTGAGACTAATTGGCAAGTTGAGATCCATTTTAGGCGGTTGAGAATACTTTTAGTTGTAGCGATGCACAAAAAGAGATCAGGTGTTGTTTTCAAACGAGCATTTTAAATAAAAAACAAAATTTTATATCAATTTGTTTCAAGAAATCGGTCCAAAAATCAAAATAAAGTGTTCAAAGTAGAGAATAAGCAGAAAAATTGAAGACTGCGGCAGGGACGGTCCTGCAATCGCAACTGAACTTGGTCTCGTCAGTGGCTTCACATTTAAAGGGGCCACCAGCAGAAGCGGCAGCAGGAAAGTCTTGGGGCATTTCTCTGAATGAGGTGGGGTCTGAGGCGAGGGCCGGGGAACGGTGGCAGCCGTCTGCTGCACACTGTTGCACACGCACTGGCTTGCGGCAGTTGAGGCAGTAGGGCACACACAGAGAGAGATATACTCTGACTGCTGGCACTGACAGCTCGTGCACCGGTGGTACGTAGTACGTGCTGCTGCAAATGTCGGTTTGCCTAAGCAGTCTGTCCCCAAGGAAAGCGGAAAGCGAATTATCGATGACTTTCCGTTGAGGAGTGAGCAGAGTAGTTCTCACATCGCTGATGGAGCAGAGAGGAAGCTGTTGCTGCTGCTGTTGCTGTTGTCGCAGAGGAGGACAGAGTTGCGGACAAATCACTCTCGGTGCATCTGTCGGCTTTCCCAGCCACTGCTGACGGGCGTCGACGGACTGAGTGTGTTTAGGCTAGTGCTAGTGCTAGTGCTGCAATTTCTGCCCGTTCATACTCCACACTGCACACTTGGCTTTCTGTTCAGTGTCACGTTCGAAGTCACCAAGATGCGTCCCCTGTGCCATCTTCGCTTCACTGCCTCCGATGCCTCCTCTGTGCCTGTTGCCTGCAGTGCCCGTTGAAGTGCACGAGCGCACGAGGGCCTCCAAGTGAGTGAGTGAGTGAGTGGGGGGAAGACAGTGTTTGGGATGCATGAATGAGTGAATGAATGAATGAATGGACGGCCACTGCAAGGAGCAACGGTCGCCTGAAGAGTTGAGACGCTGCTGAGGTTGGTAATTAAGATGACACGCGAGTTAACATGCTAGCCGCGTCCGCCCGCTCCTCTCCCTTCTGTCCACAGTCTTTGTCACCAAACAGGTCTCATCATTTTTGTTGACTTCACATTGTGGGCACCACACCCGCTACTATTAAGAAGCTCCTCTGAGGACACCAGTAAGAGAGTAGTGCTGCACTGCTGCTATTGTCATAACTAAATGTCTTCAATGTGTGACATCAGGCAATCGCCATATTCAACTGAGAACTGTTCTTATGACCACTGCCATCTTCTCTTATCGCTTGCTGACCTGTCAGTAGTCACTGGTCACCTCTAAAAAGAGCTCTCTGCCCGTGAAGACGAACGTGTGCAGTAGTTCAGTTGACTCAATATTGTCATTAATGAATTAATCATTCATTTAACTGAAATTATACACATTAAGGGAGCTGATATGCAAACAAAGGGGACGCAAGTGGTGGATGCCATTGATCAGCTCAATGACTAGCTCTTGCTAAATGTTCAGTGAAGTAAACTGCAAGATCACACAGGCCAGTGCAAGATCTGGCCTAAAAGTTGAGACTGTACTAAAATGGCACTATTAATCACGACAGACTTTATTAGCATTTGTTATAATAAGATTATCACAAGAAGGCAGCAGCAGTTGAAGTACTCGTCCAGCTGGGTGTGTTTGTGTGTCGGTGTGTGCACTCGCCAATCTCTTGGACACACGGAACAGTCCGCTGATCAATTGATACTCAGTGCTCAGTGTTCAGTGAGGCGCAACAGGTCGGTGCTAATGACGGGGCGAACACCTCTTCTTCTTCTTCTTCTTTGTAGATCATGACAGAAATGGGAGAATGGAAAGGGAACAAATGCAATGGATGAAGGTAGTTGATGGTCGGAAGCGAGTGGACATGGCCTGACTAGAACTGAGCTGAGCCATTTGGGCAATGAGAAACTGGGCTGGGAGTGACTTAGGGCTGCCTCACTGCCTCCTCATACGTAGGTGGCTTCTCCACAAAGTCGTCCAGTGTTACGGGCATTGGACTGCTGCTGATGATAACGGTAGCCGCCGTTGGAGAGCCCTCCACATCACCGGAACGCTTCTTCTTCCGACAACTGGCCACCATCATGCAGGAGATGGGACAGCACAGTTGCATGAAGGAGATCAGCAAACACAGGCCAACCACTGAAAAGAAGACGATGAGAATGGTGGCAAACATGCCCATTGTGGTGATTCAGGCTGACTGGTAGCGGTCTTTTGCACTGTAAAAAAGAGAAGCTTTGCTTGACAAAAAGACATCAAAAAGGTTCAAGTCGATGATGATGATGATGATGATGTTCAGTCAGTTTCTAAAAAAGGGCATTAGGGCAGAAAGGTGACACTGATGAGCGATCAATGAATTTGGGCAGTGTGAAAGCAGACAGTGTGGAAGACATAAACAAGTGAGCACGAGCATTAGCTCTGCCAGCAGCTCTGCAGCCTGCTGCGACTGTAATCAAAAGCGCATCACTCGCCTCACACATCCAACCAACCAAGCTCGCAGCCACACAGACACTCTCTTTCACCCACTGTCGTCTTGACTTTCCCTACTACTGATAGGCGATCACATGTGAGTGCAGGAAAGTAGGGGTTGCAGGCAGAGCTACACTGCACACAGTGGTCGCAGCTGAATCATTTCAATTGAGGAGAGGGAGAGAGAGACACTCCACACACACACATTGGCTAATGCCGCCAATTTTCAAAGTGATTGTGTGCGAAAGTGTTGTTGAAGGTAGTTTAGAGCATGTGTTTATCGACAATCGAAGATGACACATAGGAAATGCCAAGGACAGATCGACAGTAGAATTGCTAGTAAGTAGTGTCAGGTACCTATTGTCAGTGTTACAGTGGAATCAATCGAGAGAATTTTTTGCGGAAATTTGCAAAGCTAACAAAGCTCCCCTCAGCCGGTGAAGACTCGTGGCTCGTACTACCATCAGCAGAAGTGCCATCAGCAGAAGCACTTTTCCGAAGTTGGTTAGAGGCAGCAGGAGGAGTGGCCGTGACAATGATTGACGCAAAAAAGTCCTCCGTTTGATTCATTCGAACATCGCTGGCGTTTGATGATCTGACAGAGGAATCCATCTGTGAGAAAGGCTTTGCAATCAGCACTATAGGGCTTTTATCGTCCATCTCAAGGGGTAAATCCTGCCACACACTAGCGTTGATGCCATTCATGTCTGAATCTAGAAAGAAAGAAAAAATTGTTAATGAAAATATTGATAAAAAACACTTTTTTCCTGAATCATCGTGATTGAGTGTAAATTGGCAATCAATGCAGTTGCCTACACTACTTGTGGTGCACATTGTAAAAAATAGTCGACTCACCGTCTAACGGGTTATCGACAATCACACTGGCGGAAGAGAGCAGAGAAGCACAGAATGTGATGCCAACAACAAAAGGAAGGTAAACTAAGGTGGTTTTGTCCATCTCACTGGAGGTACGGCTGATTTAGACACAGGTGAAGTGAAGTGCTTGAAGTGATGAAGGGCTCCGATGCTAAGTCGGTGCTATCTTCGAGTGCTTTGTGATGATGTCCACGCTGGTGGCGGCAGGAAAAAAAGTGAGAGTGAGAGTGAATGAATGAGAGGGGAATGAGAAGTAGTGAGAGGTGCCTCAATGAGATGATGATGCTACTCGGACGGGCGAGTGTGCAGTCTCCCTTGTTTGCTAGTTAGTGGCCAGCACAGTTTGTGGTTGCCACAGTCCGTCTGACACACTTCGCCGTCGCCTGCACGAGGCGTCACGGATGGAGATTACAATCGAACGAACAGATCGCGGTCATTTTGGGCAGATGAACATTAAAAGGGAAAGCATACAGCTCCATCTTGCTCAGTGCAGGCAACGCAGACACACTGACAGAGACAGAGACAAGGTGAGTGAAGTGAGCTACTGTGAGTGAAAGGATTCAGGTCAGGTAAAGACAATATTGATGGTAGCCATTGATCACTCTGCACTACTGGACATTACTTGCAGCTGATTCAGGAACTCATCCGTGTGTCTATATTTACTGTGGAGGAACACTACCTTGTACTGACGTCGATAAACGATATATTGTAGGCCAACTACGTCCACGAAAGGATAATAATGCACAAAAGAAACACAACTATTTTTTTTGTTAAAATAGAAAATAACATACAAATAGATAAAAGTAAAAAACTTGTTAGGGTTGTGGTTGTTTGTTCAATAAAGCAAATTAAAATTTTTTTAAATTTTTAAATAATAACGCGCTTTATGAACGCCCTGAGAATCACGTGATCCCCGATGTTTTCATCACGTTTTTCAAAACTGCACTTTTCAGATACTTGCGTTTCAACTTGAACTTCTTTGAGACTCTTCCAATTTAAAATGGACATTGACACTGAGCCCAGTAAGTGTGAAGTAATGCACGAAACTGAACCAACGCAGAAGGCGTCACACAGTTCATCGTTGCCAGGAAAGGAAGAGGCGAAGAATCCCACGTGTGTGATCATCCTGGGAATGGCAGGCAGTGGCAAATCTTCACTCTGCTCCAAACTTGTCGGTTATTTGCATGGCAAAAACACACCTCCCTATGTCATCAACTGTGACCCTGCCTGCATGAACACTGACTACTTGTGTAATGTTGACATTCGAGACACTGTCCACTACAAAAATGTAATGCAAAAGTACGGTCTTGGTCCGAATGGCTCAATTATTACGTCGCTGAACTTGTTTGTCACCAACTTTGATCAAGTTCTTACCTTGATTGATAAGCGGAAGGACAAGCACAAGTAAGATTACTTTTTGATGTAACGTTTTTAATCTAATGTGTTTCTATTCTAGATACGTTCTTTTTGACACTCCAGGCCAAGTCGAAGTATTCACTTGGTCAGCTTCGGGCACCATTATCACCGAAGCATTAGCCCAAAAGTTTCCAACTGTTATTCTGTTTGTCATCGATACAGTTCGCAGCCAAAACCCAACTACCTTCATGTCCAACATGCTCTATGCTTGCTCGATTGTGTACAAGTACAAGATTCCAATGATTGTGGCGCTCAACAAAAGCGATGTCATTGATCCCACCTTTGTCATTGAGTGGATGCAGGACTCGGAAGTTTTTGAAGCGGCCATCAACAAAGACCCGACCTACATGGCTTGCCTCAACCAGTCGCTTACTAGTGCATTGGATATATTTTACCAAGACTTGCCCGTCGTAAGTATTTCTTCAAAAACGGGCAATGGTTTCGACAAATTGATTGAGGCCATTCATACGGCCGCAAAAGACTATGAGGAGAACTATAGGCCTGAAGTGGAGAGGATTAATCGCCAAGCACAAGAAGGCAACTTAAATAAGAAAATTAACAATTTAACATTAAATGAAGATAGTATTCCTGAACTTGATGAAAGTCTAGCAAATTCAAACATGGACGACGATCTCATAACTTTTGGACCAAAAAAGAGCACAGATCTGTAAGCATCTGGTGTATTCAGTGAAATATACAAAAATGTATCAAAACTGAAAATTAAAAACCTAATAATACTTCTTATATCTTTGCCAGCTGATCACTTGCCTTCTGGAACTTCGCTATTGCTTTTGTGTAAAGGTTCACCACCACCACCACCACCCCCATCATCATGTGCACTTGATTTTGCAGTTTTATCAATTTCTTTTTTCACTTCTTGGTGTTTCCTTTCTGACTTTACAGCCTCAGCTTCAGACATTCCAGGCGGTTGATTTGTCGTATCAGTGGTGGAAGTTTTTGCATCTTGCGATTCTAAAGGGCAATGCACACTTGTAAACATAAAAATGTAACCAAGCAAGGTGCACTTTACTTACTTTGAACTTTGTCTTGCTTTGCTGACTTCTCCTCTGGCGCCACACTTTTACCTTTAGAAGACTTTTTGGTCGACTTTGGGGCGGCTTTTTTGCTTTTTACCTTACTCGACTTTTTCGGCCCACTTGTTGGATTCACCTCAGCTTTAGCCTTCTTTGATGACTTTGCACCGCCTTCTGGATGAGCCACTGAATGGGTCGCCACTGTGCTCCTCACTACCACTCCACTGGGCTTCACTTTTGTCGGTGATTTCTTCTTCACCGATTTCTTTTCAGGGTGGGCCATAAACTCAATGTTGAGTAGCTCATTGAGGTGTATTCGCTCATTTTCCTGTCTGACGAAGAGCCTATTGAGCGCCGCCACAACGGCGGGGTTCATCTTTGCGCCGTGTTTAGCAACAAACTCCTGCCACTGCTGCTCAAAGCCCACCAAGGTCAGCAGCTTTGGATTGAATGGATGGCGGCTGGTGGAGAGCGAGGCGATTATCACCCCCAGTGACCACTGGTCAATCTGCACTGGACTGTGCTTCGAGCCGACAAAGGACTCGGGAGGAAGGTGGTTTTTCTTTCGACACTGAAACTCGCGATTGCACTTGTTCAGCTGAAAGTTGTGAGGGTTCAGCGAAAAGATGGCCCGCGTAAAGCCAGTTAGGTAGAGGTTTTCGCGTTGATCCAACAGCAGGTGCTCCAAGCGAATGGATCTGCAAAAAATATTGGTGAAAACAATGTGAGCACACACACACACACTTTTTCACCTGTGAACGATTCCCCTCTCTTGCATGAACTTGCAAACTGCGCCCAGCTGACGAGTCCACTGGCGAATGAGGTCCTCACTGAAGAGGGCCACTGATCGCATTTTGTAGTGAATCGACCGTTCACTGTAGTACGCCATGAAGATGTGCAGAGTGTCGCCCACCAGAAACTGCCCGTACAGCTGTACCACATGGGGCACCTTCTCCTTCTTGCCCATGTACTCGAGGATCTTGCAGCTTTCGTCAATCGTCTGACTCTTGTACATGGACTTGAGCTTGTTAAGTTGCAGCGTCTTCAGTATGATCTTCTCCTGATTCTTGTTCTGAGCTCGGTAGAACTTGCTGTAGTAGCCATGCTGGTAGTGAGTCGGGTTGAAGGTGAAGCCCAGACTGGTGAACTCCTTTGTGGAGGCAAGTTTGGGCGGAGCGGCGGTGCTGCTGTATATTCCACGAATGCTTTCCACCAGGGCGGTGTTACCAAGCGCTGAGGCTGTCTGATTCCGGTTCAGTGCTGACGACTGTTCAGAGCTAGACTTGCCAATCGCTGAGTCCTTACTGTTCGCTTCCTTACTAGCACAGCCATGGCTACTACTACTACTGGAATCCATTGTATTTTAAAAAGTTTAGAAAAAAATGATCAAACAAACTGACAATCTGCTCTTCTTCTATCAAAGATTATTATAGAACTCGGGGAAATCTTTGGAGAAATGTAATACCATTCTAAAAGGGAACAAAATTCAACTCACGCAAAGTGCTCTCTGTCAGTTCTAATTATATAATTGGCTGATTTATGCACCGTCAGAGCGATGCCAACTGATATACCTGTGAGCTGCTGAGTTCAGTGATTGCCCGAGTGTCTACCTAGAAGTCCATCACTATCACCACCACCACCCAACAGATCGGAGACCTGTCCATCAATGCCGCTGTCCTGTCCACCGCGGTGGTGGCGGCTGTCGTCTGTCGAAACGAGAAATTACACCGAGGTGGTGGTGGACAAACGAGTACGGTGGCACTGGCACTAAAATAGAACGAGTCTATTTGCGTCTGATCAGCTCGTTCGATTAGCTTCCTCGCTTGATAGTCCAGTGAATTCTCACCTCACCGCTGCTGCACTGCTTTGACACAGCCACTGACACAACGCCCTTGCAGCAACTAGTGCTAATTTCTCCCTCGCCCAGGACACTTTTCTTTCTCGGGCTCACCGCTTTTTCTACTATATAAACGGGAGGATTTTTTACCAACTGATCTAATTTTCCATTTCACCTACCATGAAACGACTCAGCCATTTTCGCAGTGCCGCCTTGGCAGTGGCAGCCATCTCTTTGGTGTGCAGCACCAACTTCGTAACGGCCAAGCTGATCGACGTCACCGAGGAGGCCATCTTTGACATCTCCATCGGCGGCAAGCCAGCTGGCACAATAGTGATTGCACTTTTTGGACGTGATCTCCCAAAGACTGTCGCCAATTTTGCAACCTTTGCCAGTTCTAATGGCTTTCAAGTGCAGAACAACAATTACAACTATAAAAACAGTCGATTCCACAGGGTAATCCCCAACTTTGTTATTCAAGTAAGTGCACCCTGTCTGCCCCTTCTGTTGTTTTGATTTTTCAACATTTTAATCGGCTATAAATTCAATGAAGGGAGGTGATATCATTCGCGGTGACGGCAGAGGCTCAATCTCCATCTACGGTGGACGTTTTGCTGATGAAAACTTTAGCATCAAGCATACTGAGGCAGGTTTGCTGAGCATGGCAAACTCAGGTACACACGTTTAGATCTTTTAATTACACCTCTCGTGAAAGCTAAATATTTAAATTAATTATACAGGAAAAGACTCTAATGGATCTCAGTTTTTCATCACTCTTGCCACTCTGCCTCATCTGGACAATAAACACTGCGTCTTTGGAAAGGTAAATTTTTATAAACCGTTTTTAGGAAAAATGTTAATATTGTTTCTCTTAGGTCGTTTCTGGAATGGAGGTGGTAAACCAAATTGCCAATGTGGCAAGAGACGCCAGTGACCGCCCACTGCAAGATGTCATCATCTCCCGAACTGTGACCAGACCGGTGAATGCCCGATTGAACATTCCCAGCCAGTAGTGTGTGGGCGTTGAAGACCCGACTCAATCCTAACTTGGTATTTGGCAGTGCACAATTGGCCATTTTGTGCACAAATTGTGCTCCGATTGCTTTCTTTTTTTGAAATGATTTTTTCAACGTAGCAAAATTTTGTTTTTGTTCTACACAGCTTTTTCAACTTTTCCAACTGGCAACTGCCAAAGTGGCATTTCTCCTTTTTGCTTCCGATTCTCAAATTAGCCGAATGTCAGGCACAAGCTCATATGAAGCTACACAGGTGCAAATAAATCATTCTAACTGAATTTTGTGCTTGTTGTTAATCCTTTAAAGTTAATCATCTGACTTACAGGTAATCTATAGAGTGTGAAATTTAAAATAAAATGCATGTTTTTGCGGTGGGGATGAGATAATCAGATTCAATATGCGGCTAAATAAAAAGTGTTATTTAGCGATAGCGTGTGAATTTAGCAGGAATGCATTTGCAATACTTAGCTTGAAAATTTGCCACCAGACTGAGCTTGAGATAGTCAATTGCGCAAATTGTTGGCAATTAATTTCACAAGACGAGACATGGGTTTTAAACCTAAACTTGGTTACTTTTCAATTTTAAGTATCAGAAAAAGTTGACCAAGTAATTTTTATTTTAAATTGGGTTTTTATTCTTTAAAGTACATTAAACTTTTCCCCATCGTTCACGTATTTTGGTTTTGACAATCTCAGTTTGAAATGCTGCTCACAGAAATGAAGTACCAATGTTGCCCGTTAAAAAATCTAGGAAAATAACAAGCAAGATTAAACTCAATTATCTAAAAATACTAAGTGGATTTGTTCTAATTTCTAGTTTTAAGCTCAGTGTACTCAAGCTGATGAGGCACATCGAGTTTTGTTTGTTGGGTTCAAGCAGCTTTAATTAAATGCCTCTTGCCATGACCATCATTTGATGGTTGTTGCACCGCCGAAATGCTTCTGCTAGTGCTGATTTGACTGGTCACTTGGTAACGTGAGACATCAATGACGATGGGAAATTTCCGAAGAAACTAACCTGTCCTTTGATAGAGGAGGTACTCGGGTAGGAGGTACTTTTCCCCTTTGCGCAGCGGTTGAACTGTCTTTTGCATTTGAACTGCGTTGGGTGGTTTTTAAGTTTCTTAAAAGTATCAGATGAAAAAGAAGCTGATGGTCACTCAGACTCACTTTCACTGCTGGTGAGAAATGCATGTAGGGGAATAATACTGTGAGATGGATGCTGACGGAAGACAGCATTGTTATTATCAAATTTTAAAAAATAATTTAAAATTCAGAAGGGTATTTGCGAATTGCCAATTAGCGGCAAGTAATATTGCAAAGTCCATCACCTGTACAATTTCGCAAGTCAGGTATCAATAGCCACAAGTTAATTGCATTGAAAGCTATTTGGTGCAGGATAGTACGACTACTTGAAAAGTAATATGCCTAATAAAAAAGATTGTTAGTAAGTTTGAGTTGCTGCTAAATCAATTGTCCAATCAAAACAACTGGCTCTAATTGCGCACTTTTTCAAGTTTTAAAGTAAATATAACTTTTCGTATTAATTGTCGCAAAGTTATTCAAAATATGGAAGCATTTCACTCAGCACCCCCGGCGATGAAAGTACATTGATAGTGCATTTGAGTCTGTTTATTCAAAATAAATGTACTGAATGCTTAAGAATGAAAGACAAAAAACCATTAAAAGTGTCACAAGCAGTATCAGAGTGACCAATATGCTGAGTGATTGACTTTGCTAACTACGTCACGCAGATCATCGCTAGAAGAAGCGTTCACTAGAAGAACCAGAAGCGAAGCGAAGACATCCATTGCGCCTCAGGTGAAGTTGTGTGGTCTGCTGAAGAGTGCAGCAATTGAAGCTGCTGCTGAAACTGAGCAACTTTCACTGCCACTGGCGAAGAAGGAGAAGGCGGCAGATTGAGAGAGGGACGGCAGTGCGTCATCGGTGTCTGTTGCGCGCGCCTGTCACACAACTGTACGCGACTACTGAAAAAAATTGGTAATTTTTAACCAATGCCGCCTGCTTCGGAAGCTTCTCTGGCTTATAAGGAGTTCATCGCATACTTGGTGCTTCTAATGGCTGGTTAGCAGTGTCTCAGCAAACACACACACACACACAACCACATCTTCCTACCATCTGTGTACCTTCCACGTACAATTCATCGTCGACGCACTTTCTCAGAGTCGTGTGGTCGACGAGTGACTGGAGTTAGTTTTTTCTCTTTGCGTACCACCACTGAGCCTGCATCCATCGGAAGACATTGCGTCGAACAGAGTCGGAAAAAGATTGGCAAATATTTGTCTACCTCACCTCTCTCTCTCTCAGTGCCTTCTGCCGCCGCTCAACCCTCACTTGGTTAATTTGTAGTAAAGTCCTCTTCTCTCCGCTTCTCATCATCTGCCTCCGCCATATCCCGCATATCAAATCAGCCCCAATCGGCATCCATTACAATGTCCACTGAAGCAGTCGACCCTAGTTGGGGACAGCACACCACGGTCCTGTCGAATTACTCCGGGCGGCCAATGGACCGCGAGGCGGACTCCTGGTTTGAGCTTCTCTTTCGCCTGCAGACGAGAGACATCGATCACCATGCTGTGGTACTTTAATGCACACTTTCTTCCCTTCTCCTTCTTCGCATATCGCACATTTTAATCAAAAGTCGTTAAAACTTAAATTCAAATTGCCTCTTTCTTTTTTCCTTTCGCCAACTTCAGGTTCTCTTTATCAGACGTACCTGGCTTACATCAGTGTACGCATCAGCAGTTTACCTAGTGCTCCTTTACTTCTCTCTTAAATGGATGCAAAAAAGAGAGCCATTCAACCTGAGACTGCCACTAGCAGCGTGGAGCGGAATACTCTGTCTCTTCTCCTTCTTCGGCACCATCGCCGTCTGGCCTGAGTTTGTCTCTTTGGCGAGGAATAAGGGCTTCGTTGCGACGTACTGCGACAACTCCTATCGCTATGACTTTGATCTGATGTACTGGTACACCGTCTTTGTTCTCTCCAAGTTAGCCGAACTGCTGGACACTGCGTTCATTGTGTTGCGTAAACAAAAGCTCATCACCCTTCACTGTAAGCGCCTTTGACATTGCACTGCTCATTGTTACTGTGCACTGGTCCAGACATTCAATCAATTCTATTTTGCCTATTTTGCAGGGGTTCATCATGTCCTGACGCTGGTCTACTGCTTCTACGTCTATCGAGATATGGTCTCGACCGCTCGATGGATGGTAACTTTTGATTCTGCGCTTATTATGCAAATTGATTGAACTTTATGTCTTCTTTTCTGTCTATGTTTGCTAGGTTGCCATGAACTTTGCCGTTCATACAGTCATGTATGGGTGAGTATTTCTGCTGCTGCTACTGCTACTATTGCTACTACCCTTAAAACTATCCCCAAAACTTTCCACTAATTGTATTTTAATTAATTACTAAAGGTACTACTGTTTGAAGGCACTTCGCTTCAGCATTCCTCGTCCCATTGCACTGCTCATCACCACAGGGCAGATTGTGCAAATGATTTTTGGCTTCTACATCAACATTCACACGCTCATATTTGCATTGACGGCCAGTCCTAATGAGTGCCAGTGCTCGTTGCGAGCGAGCATCTCCGGCTTTCTCCTCTATGGCCTATTCTTCTACTACTTTGTTAAATTCTTCGTCGACTCGTATTTGGTTCGCAAACCGAGAACCAAAAAGGAAGTGCCTTCTAAAGTTTCCAACGGTGATTGCCAAACGAATGAACTTAGTCTCAATGGACGGCCGCTGAAATCTGATCTCAACAATAACGAAGCAACGAGTTTGCTGTCGAAGAAGGATAACTAGAATTTTAAATACCACAATTAGTGCTCACATTGTATAGTTCTTTTTTACGAGGCACAAAATGGATTTTATTTGTACTTGCATTGATCAATGCACTCGAGTGATAGATGCGAACGATTGGGCAACAAAGCAGGCAAAAATAAACTCTGGCTTTTGTCACGCAAACACAGACAACACAAACACGGTTTACCATGCAAGGAGGGTGATGAAATGGTGAAAAGGTGATGGCAGAGCAAAGAGAGGAAGGAAGGAAGAAAGGTAGTAACGGATTTCAAGTGCTGTACAAAAGAGGAGGAGGAGGAAAAATCAGTTCAATGAGCTGAACACACTATCGATTCAGTGGAGGCAGCTCGACCAGTTCAAAGTCTTCATTGTGTCGGCGGGTAAAGTTCACCTCAATTTTGATCGGCTCTGAGTCGTCTCCTGTCTCAGCCAGCTCACACAGGTTTGCGCAGTTGTTGTGCTCGGCTAAGAGAGAAGACGTTTGAGGCTGAGGTGGACTTGGACTGGTAGTGATATGTGGTCCCTGAGTGACAGTGGAGGCAGAGGAGGTGCTTGTACCGCCTTCATCCGAAGCTCTATTCAAGTTTGAGGGAGACGATCCTTTGGCGTGCATGATCTCAGCTGTGGTGATGACCTTCTCCTGGTGATGTCGGTGGTGACGATGGTGGTGGTGATGGCTTCTCGTCACCTCACTCCGATGATGGTGCCTCGAACTGGATGAGGAGTGCCGACTCTGGTGCAGTGATTCTCTCCCCGGACTGGCCCTTCTCAGCTGATCGTCATCACTGAGCGTGTAAATCTCCAGCCGAACTCCGCCCATTTTAGGTGGCTGCACTACGTGGACTCTCGACTTGGGATGACCCTTGTAGTTGGGCACTGAACGGAAGTGGTAGTTGGGATTGGACACTTGTTGGTGCTGCAGGTTGTGCTTTCCAATGTACTGCCAGACGCCGTCGCCTCGATTGACAGCTCTCCAGAAGCCGAAAGAGAAGAGGGCAATGGCGAGGAAGGCGAACACCAGCGCAACGTACACCATTTCATTTTGGCGACTGTGAGTGGCGACAAAGAAGACGACCACCATCATGATGATTACCATGAAGCCGATTTTGCCAAAAACTGTCGAAAAAAGGGTTATTTTTACAGGCTAGCAAGTTATTACCAAGTAAGCAAAGCAAAGGTTTTCAAAACAAGCAATACCATTTGGAGCTGCACTTTGTTTCCGTTTCAGGCGATGCACTTTGGGAAGTGCCGCCGCGATGGGAATTATCACAGGAGCTGAATTGTGATTCATCTCAGGCATGATGTGTGAGTCGGTGAATCGGTGATTTCACTTTTTTCTTCTTTCTCTGTTTTTTAGCTCGTGCAGAAAAAATAAAATATATTTTGCTGCAGTGAACTCAACTTGGAGAAGCGGTGACGGTATTCACAGGTAATTCACAGTGACGGTACTGTAAACTGTGTCTGCTCGACTTGTTAGCTCAGGTAGCGATTAGTGGTGATGGCGGTGGCACTCCTCCGGTGAAACTGTCCTCTTTGCCAACAACAACTACTTCTGGCGAGCAGTTGTTGTTCAGCAGCAGTTCTGCAAACTGGGCAAACATGACGACACTTTGTGGGACACTTGCTTTGCTGGTGATTAATTGCGTTTCTCAAGCGGCGGCGGCCGAGTTGGAAGTGCACGGTGTGTCAGAGTGTGTCAGGCAGTCAGGCAGGCAGTCAGGCAGCAGGAACCCCCAGCAGCCATCAGCTGAGCAGTTTGGGCAACCGCTTCTGACGGCGTCCAATGGCAGCCTGAGCCGACCAAGTCGCTGACACCCGAGTACCTCGGTGCTCCAGTGCCGCCAGGCTATATAGAGCGGGAAGTGCACTTCACCGGAGTGCTACCTACCTACCTTCTTTCCTTCTTTGAGAAGTGGCAAATGCCTGCCAAATGACAGACTTCCCTGGTCACCAGCGGCAGCAGAGTTGGTGGGACAGCACCTACAGCACCTACCTGCAGTGGCCAGAGGTGAGCTCGCTCGGTCGGTCTGTGTCTGTGTGCCGGTGTGTGCGTGTTCGATGGTGTGCGCGCGCGGAACGAGGAATACTTTAAATTTAGATTCTCTAAATTGCATTTGACATCAGACTGCACAAAAGGGAGAAAGAGAAAGAGAGCGAGGCGAATCCAAAGCCGATTAGCAGTCGCCTCAATGAATTATTAATCTTCTGCCCGGTGCTTTATCACACAGAGAGAAAGAGAATGACTCCCCTTCTAATCGAAACAACCAACATACAACAAGCACTTCGCTTGGTGATCCCTTTTTTCCGTGAAATGAGGGGCATTAATTGCTCTGCCTAAGCCTTTGAGAAGAAGGAGGAGGTTGTCGAGTGAAGAGTGTACTTTGCAGTGCGTTTTGCTTCTCCCTTGTGATTTATGCAAATGTCAGTGGCACCAGCAGCAGCAGCAGCAATCTTCTGGTCAACACGGCCAGTTGTTTGCTGAGTTGTGTAGTAGCTGCGGTAGATCACAGCGGTATGATGATCACGTCCCAGACAGAGAACCAAAGTGACAATTGGTCCCTCGAGGGGCACCACTAATAGATTGACGAGTCGCATTGATAGGCTTCGGTTTACGGCGCTCAGTCAACACTTCTTCAATGCTCCAACTCGATGGCCATTCATTTCCTAAGCAGGTAGTGCGAGTAGTTGGTTTTCGGTCAGACAATAGGTCAGTGTTGACACGAACAAATTGCGTCCACTTGAGGGGTCGAAATCTTTTATGGCAAATTAATTTTCGTTCGTACGCAAACATCGGCGATATATTGGCCAAAGGACGGTTGCACTCAGAGGAATACTAGACGCAACTTTCGTTGGCAAATAATCTAACTATGGTGAAAAAATATAACCACTGAACTAGCATCAGAAAATGAATTTGGCAGCACCGAAAAAAAGCTTTCAGACAGTCAAACATGTTTCCCCCTCGGCAATCGACAATGTTTGCTTCAATAAATACATTTTTCAATATTTGATGAAAAAGCTATTGACTATTTTTTGTACAAAAACTAAAAATTGTATTCCTGTTTTTCGAAAAATAAGATCGAACTTACTTCAAGCCTTTTAGAATCGCTAGAGGGCGCATTTTTTAATAAAAAGACATCAATTTTTTTTTCATTTACATTATTGGGTAAAATTGAAGGCTGCGGATTACTTCAACCAGGGATAACAATTGGCATAAACAACCATGATTTTTGCCGTCTTGGATGGTAATTTTATCATCATTAGTACCGCAGTGTTCCCTTCAATACGTTTGCTGTCCGATTTTTCTATATATACCCTCAAAAAATGTGCACTTTCAAAGATTACAGTCTGTAAGACAGTTAAAGATTATTAACTTGTTTTTAAAAAGATGTTTTACCGTGATAAACTTTTAAAATAATTCTTTTGCTATATGATAACTGATTTTTGTATATGAATTATAAGCAAAATCACTTTTGTTACTTTATTTTTTGTAGAAACAGTAATAAATCAAAATGCTATTCACGCTGATCATAAACAGCATAGTAGATCCGAAAAATACATAATTTCTTTCTTCTTCGATGAGAACTTTCTCTTGAACCAAGTTGCAATCAGTGTAGTCCGGACAAATGGTCACATCATTGGAAAACTGACTAAAGCCGCAGATACTGTCATCTCCACGCAAACTCTCATTCATCTGCAAGCGCGCCTTTTCACAGCCTGCCTGCACTTCTTCCTCGAAGCAGCCGTATAGGGCCTTTTTGAAGCAGCAAAAGGTGTGATTGCCCAACTGAATCTTTTTCGATGAGTGAAAATTCTCATAGTACGCCAGATTGGCGTTCTCCTCTTCCCAGCTGAGGTAGCTCTGCAGCATGTACTGGTGCTTTATTCGACACAGACTGTACTGGGTGATGGTGTGCCCGTAGATGCTAATCAAATGCGTCAAATGCCATTCGGCTGTTACTTTTATATTAAAAAACTTTTTTTTTCTACCTGTACCCTACCTGGTATCAATGTTGCACATGGCCAGTGTGTCTTTCAGGTGCTCTCTGCATGATTCGTCAATGATGGGCTCAAGGAGAATGTGAAACTTGAAGCCATACTGTTTCTCATAGCAGTGGTTTACGCTGATGCGGGCACAGCACCTCGCCGTGGTCTCATCTGCCCCGGGGGATGCTGATTCGTATGAGCGTGAACAGTTATTCTTTTTATAGTCCATGGCCAATTGAAATTCTTTGCTAAAATAAAATATAAAAGTGAACCGATGCATGAAATATGCAAATGCAGACTTACTGATCATCGTCCTGAGATGCACATGCTCGCTGAACTGTCACTAGCCAAATAATCAGAACTGACACTTTGATAAGAAGTGTCTTCATATTGACACTTGAAAAAATAAAGAGTTTGCAATAAAAGTTCAAAAATCGCATATTTTAAGACTGAGCACAATTGTCAAAAAGATGCGTCAGCACTTGGAACAATTGACGTAAACACAAATTGTAATGATCTAACACAGTAATTTATTGATAAAACAACAAATGCAATGCTATACACAATCATCATGCTCTTTAGTTCGAATCATCACTACTGGAAGATTCTTCCGAAAGCACCAAAGTGTTTGCTTTTGAAGTGGACGCTGTTGTTCTGTTTTTCTTCAGCTGTCGCTTTTTGCCTCTTTTCGGCTCATTGTTCGCTATCACTTCCGTCTTTTGCTGTTGTATATTTTGAATTGCAGCTTTAAAGCGTTTGCTTTTCTTTATGTTCAACTTTTCAGCGACTGCTGAATTCTTTGAAAAGGATGAAAAGAAGAAATCGATTCGAGTTTGAGTCTAGTTTTAAAAAAAGATGGCAAATGTTAGTAAAATAATATGAGAAAAGATCAACACACAAACCTTCTTTTCGTTTAAATTCTTCAGAACGGGTAGAAGAATGGCGTCAGACTTGGGCTCGCTCCAACCAAACTTTGACTTGGCGAATCGGCGGAGCTCTGAAAGCTGCGGTGATGCCCAGCTGAAAGCCTCCTTAGAGCTGTCCACATTAGCACTGTAGTATGCATCAAAGATGACTCGACTGGGAAAGGTTTGAGGCAGGGAAAATTTGAGTAGTTTGGCACGAACGGGATTTTCCGGTTTCCCGCTGACATCAGGCGAGTACAGCTTCTCTCGGTACCATTCAGCGTACTTTTGCAGCGGCTGCAGCTCGTCACCGGGAAACTCGCTCAGCACTTCAAGTCCGGTCACCGGGCCGATGCCGTCAATGCCGAGAGTGTAGTCAGTGCCGCACAGCATTCCCAGGCAGATCAACTTGGAGCGGTCTAATCCGAAGAACTTCTGCAAGTCCTCCACCAGGTACTGCGTGATCATTTTGGAGTCGGTGAAGAAGTGGCGCAGCACTCGACTGCCACCAAAGAGGAAGACATCACTGTCGTCGGTGATGACGCCTTCGGCCAGTCCCAGCTGCTCCAGTGCGGCGCACTGTGCCTCTGCCTCCGAGGGCGCCACCACCCAGGGGACACCAAAGAGGCGCATCAACTCCTGACAGTCGTCCACCATCTGCTTGGTCACTGAGGCAGCCTGACGAGATATTTTGTTGGATTCCTGCGCCTGCTGCAGCAGCTCTTCAACACTTATTATTGGCGGCTCCTTTGCAATTTGAGACTGTTCACTCTGCACTGGTGCTAGTGCTGCTGGACTCGCATTCACTGAATCCACCGCTGGTTTGTCTGCAACATTTTCCATCTTAGAATCCAGCAGAGCAACATCGTCAACTGTTTGTTGAACTGCTTCTTCTTCTTCTTTTTCTTCTGGTATCGGGTTCATTTCAGTTTGACTGTTTGTTGACAAGGGAATCACAGGTTCTGTTTGGTGCTCATTATCTTTTAGAGAATCATGGGCAATTTCAATACTGGTGGTAATGCTATCTGAAGGAGTAGCCTCTGGCAAAATGTTTGATTCATCGTCCTTTTGATAATCCTTTTCCATATTAATCAGAAAGTTATAGCTGGTGTCATACGGCAGATCAAGTGACTCTAAGAAGGCATTAGATTCGTCTTTGACAGGGCTAAAGTCACTTGACTGGGAGTCCTCTAAAGGTTCCACTTCGACAAAGCCTTCGCTTCCAGAAGTCGAAGATTCAGCGTCACTTAAATCCAAAGTTGAGTTTTGAGCAGCTTTGGTCTTTGTAAGCTTTTGAACATTTTCATTGAGATGACCAACTAACTGTTTAGGCTGAAACTGAACAGTGGTATTAGTGGACGTTGATGCTTGCGACAAGTGCTCGATGCGGTTGTAATCGGAGAGATTTTGAACACCACTGTCCACCAGAGAATTCGGTAATGAGTATGCAAAGTTTTGAGAACTTAGTTCTAGATTTTGCTTTTCCGATTGAGTCGTTACTTCACTGCTACTTTCGTGTTTGGACTCCTTTTCATTTGGAGGTTCACAAATTTGAGATTGAGAAGTTTTAAAAAGCAGAAATCGAGAATGTTCATCCGAAGCTAATCTGCCACCGACGACTTCCTTGTACTTGGTGCTTAGCAGTCCAAAGTCAATAGATGATGACTTGCCGAATAGCTCAATATTTGCTTCGTTGTTGATTCCGTTCAGTTCATTGATCAGTTTGTCGATTTCCTCTTGCAAGTTTCTCTTTTTCAATAATTTGCTCATTTGATATTGCGAAAAGACATCTGAATCTGATGGAAGGTTCTCAGGAAATGGATTTTTCCGCCCTTTGTAGCTTTCTCGAATTTCCAATAAAATCTCGTAACGAGTTGTGGCTGGAAGACTAAACAGAAAAGGTTGGTTTAAAAATTCAATAAAAGTTTATAACTTACTTTTTAAAATGCTCAGAATTTATGTCAATATCACGAATGTGTTGATTGCTTGGAACATGATACGACACATCAACTTCTGCCTGATTGTCAGCATTGTTCTTCGTAGCGTCATCCGCATTGGATTCTCCTTCTTCAGAATCGCTATCATCAATTCGATTTGAAATCTGCTTATTAAGCTCGACAAATTCTTGATAAATATCTACTTGTCTGTTATCTGATCTAGGCGGCAAAAACAGTTCGGAGAGCAAGTTTTGGCCAGATAATCGAAGTTTGCTTTTTGCCGCTGCAAGCAAAGCGCTTGAATTGTCGTCGTTCCCCAGCTGAGAGTTCACGTATTTCTCAAGAACATTCAGCGACATGTTCTTTGATTTTGCAAGCGCTTTACGGGTTTTCTCGTGTCTCTTTGCCAAGGTGCGCGACTTAAGTGTAGGACATTCGCCATCGAAGACAAAGATTGGTCGTATGTTATAGAAAAGAAGCTTGCAAATGCGATGATAGAGACCCAGTATGTGAGCATTCTCGACTGCCTTTCCATTTTTGTCTCTGAAACCTTTGATTGACTGGTTGATCCAGATTGACAAGTCTAAAAAGGTGACAAAATAAGAATAAACAGAATACAAACAAGTTAGACACTTACCAATGGCCAAAACCTTGCCTCGGAGAGTTTCAATATTTACTTTGGTACCACTGTCTTCAATTAAATTCCATAAACCGGTGACTCCCATGGCTGAACACGACTCTTAAACGATTTTAAAAGAAGAAACGATTTTATGACAAAAGTTTCTTTTTGAAAAAAGACGTAAACATGCGAAATCGACACAAAAACGTCATCACAGGGTGGGTCAAAACAGACACTTTTAATTTAAAAAATATGAATCATTTTTTGAAAGTATAAAATGGCATCAAAGGGCGAGGTGAAAGTGCATGATTAGAAATCAAAATCAATGACTAGGTTCACTTTAAAAACAGCAGCCTTATTCAGATGATTCTGCATTGGATTGATCTGTTTGCTCGATGAGAAGTTGTTGTTGCTGAAGAGCAAATTTTCCTTTAATACGATTACATCTTGGACAAAGACGATTACGGCGAAAATAACAGTTTCTAAGAGAAATTAATTAGTATACACAAGCTTGGAATAATCAGCAAACTTACTTGTGGTACACTGCGTAGCACTGAGAGCAGGTTGTTGTGTTGGGAGAAAATGGAAACAGGACGTCCTCCTTGTTCGGACAGAGCTCGCAGAAAAATCCCTTTCCATGACAACTCTACAAAACAAGAATTATTGAAAACAAGAACAAACCAACTAAACACAACTTACCTCACAACTGTTAATGTGACTTATAAAGAGATGCTCAAGCTCTGACAAGTTGCTGGAGAGACTTTTCAGATCGCAAATATCCGTAAAAGAAAGGTAAGAAATTTCCCGTTCACTTAGAAGATGAGGACCCAATTGGCACATGATGGCGACCCACTGACGAGGTTTACTTGGCTGCTTACACAGTGAGATGTACTTGAAAATTTGGCACAGTTCGCTGCGTAATCTCTAGAAAATTACACAGGAATTAGAAAGGGACTGAACAATGTAACAACAAAACACACCTTTATCTGAATGAGTTCATCGACGAGCCCGTAAAGCATTGGATTGGTCTCCACCAGGTTGAAAAGAACTGGCCTATCAAAGTGAACTGCAGTGTTTTTGAGGTACGAAATAATTTGGTAGGCAACCCGTGAGACTGGCTGTGGGCGAAAGTCCCAGTTGTGGATGACGCGGGCTGGAATGATTGCCGTGTCGTTGATGTGACAGTTCTCACAGAAGTACAGTCCAGTGTAGTCGCACTGGCGAGCCTTCGAGACAACCTTGGAGCCTGGCTTTACGTTGGTAGTCGGTGAAAGAAGCACTTTGCACTCGCCGCAGCGAAAGTCCTGCTTTGCTAAACCCACTTCGGGGCAAATCTTGAGAATCACTCGGCGCATTCTTTTCTGGTGACGCTCAACAAGTCGATTGGTGGTTACGGGAATAGAGTTGGGCCCCAGGCTGGCAGAGTCGGCCATGAGGTTAGCTAGTTTGTTGTCAATGTTGATCTCTTTTGCATTATAAAAGGCTGAGTGCTGCTCATCAATTCCTTCATTAGAGATGTCGTCGAAAAACAACTTGGGACATTTTCGATTCACCTAACAAGAGTTTTAGTTTTGATGCCAAAAACACAAGTTTTTAATAGTTACCTGGCACAAGCAATTGAGGTGAATAGTGAAGAAGCAGTAGATGCAGACAAGGTAAGGGTTATTGCGAACACTCTCCGGCTGTTGGCCAGGTGAATGGGGTAAGGCACCGTCGGATTTCTTCGTAAATTTGATCGCCTCCATTAAGTAGTCATTCAGTGATTTAGTTGATCGCTTAAGGCACTGGTCACAAACAAGTTGGGCAAATGGATTAGACGCTGAGCCGTTTCCTGCCCAGTTGCCGGCAAAGTTGGACAGATGATTCGAAGTGTTGCTCAGTAGTTGAAGAAGGCGTGAAGTAGGAAATGTTTGAGAGAGAAAGTTAAACTGCGGTGGGTTGGTGGTGGCGGTGGGAGAAAGCGACACGGGCGAGGTTGGATGGGAGCCTTTGCCTGTCGTTGCCTTCAGTTGACTTTTCCACAAACTTCGAAGTCGCTTTTCATTGTCAATAATTTCAGTGGACAGCACCAGTTTGTGTCCGGAAATGTGCCTGACGAATGAGTAGGTGCGCTTGAAGAATAAAACGGTGGCGATTTCTGTAGTGTGCAAGAGAATTTAGTTAGAAGAAGTGGCAAACAAGTGGTCGTGACTCTCGACTCTACCAGAGGGATCACCCTTACAGCCGTCTTCATTCTGTTCTTTCAAGGCGTCTTCAAACTCTTCCTCCTCTCGCAGTTTGGCCAGTTTCACCTTTAGATCACAGATGCGTCTCACAATCTTTCTCTTCTTTTCCTCAAGCTCTCGCCCACTCAGCTGGCCGTTTGTTGACAGCGAATTCAGGCAGGCGGTGTACCGAGTGATGGCCAGTTCTATGCTCTCCTCCCTGCTTAGGTTCTGTTTACAATAACACAACTGTGTAAGTACAACTCAGTAGAATAAAGTAGTTCTGAAGAGAAAGAGATTACCGATCGAAGATCAACATCCTCCAGGAAATCAATGTCAGAGTGGACGCTAAAGTGATCTTCCTCCACGAACAAGCCGTTGGGCGGATCATCAATCTGGTGGGCGTCCTCGAATGAGTCAGAACTGGTCTTCTGACTGGGACTCTGCGAAGTGGTGGTGGGCGAAGCGGGTTCCAATGGTGGGTGGTGCTCCATTGCGGATGCAATCAGTGCGGCAGTTGCTTCTCTGGTTCTCTAGTGGTCGTGTGGTCTGCTCTCTGGGAAGACAGCTGGCAGAGCACAACAACAAAACAGTCAGGCCAGTGCCAGCTGTGAAGCATCGGCAGACACAGTGCGCACTGACACAACGCAACACAACGGCGACAGACGCTGTTTATCGTCTCAGTCGACGACTCTGGCAGTGCAAGCAGTGCCAGACTGGCCGCTGATATTCAACACAGCAAAACAGCACAACTGCTCTCCAGACAACGATGACAGTGCGAGAGATGGACTGCCATTCATTGCCTGGCACCCGACACTAATCATCATCCTCACTTCTGCTCCCTTCATCTATCACCAGATCCGATGTGAATGTTGATCTCACCCTTGCTATCTCTACCCTAGCCATGTGCCGCACTCTGTAGACCTGCTTCTTGTGGTCCATTGTCTCCGGTCACCACCGCCGCCACCACCTCCATTGTCCTGCCGCTGATAATCACCCAGTGTTGAGGGCACTTGATCCTATCAGACGAGCCAACAATGGAATACATCAGAACGCCCAAGGTAGGATTACTCTGCCCCGTCTCGACCACGGCTGTGGTCAGACAGGTGCAGCAGGCACACTAGTGCTCCACTCTTTTGCCCAATGGACGACGATCTTAATCAGGTGTCATTACTTTCCAAGGTGGAGAATGTCCGCTTCCTGTACCGGTATCCGGCCACGTCGAACACGGCCACCATTGGCACCCTCTACCTCACCGCAACCCACCTCATCTTTGTCGATCCTGAACTGAAACGTGAGACCTGGATTCTGCACTCTTTGATAGCCTCTGTGGAAAAGTTGCCCATCACCACCATCGGCTCACCGCTGTTGATGCGGTGCAAGCACTTTCTCTGTATCACATTTGTTATTCCTCGCGAGAAGGAGGCCCATGACATTTACCAGTCACTGATTCAACTTTCACAGCCAAGTAATGTCCTTTGCTGGAAAGAAAATGCTCTTGCTCTTGACACTCTCTTTCTAATCTCCAGGTCGCATAGAGAGTCTGTATTGCTTTCAGTATACTGCATCAAATGAATTTTTTTCTCGAGAAGATGGCTGGAAAAAGTTTTCCCTCGAAGCGGAGTTCAAGCGAATGGGCTGTCCGAACAATGCCTGGTCTCTTATTACGCTTAACCAAAACTACAAGGTGACTTTTTCATGTCCAACTTTTACTCATTGTCTAACCGAAAGTTTCTTCATTTAGCTTTGCGATACATATCCTCTCACTCTATACGTTCCCACCATGGCCAGCGTGTACACCATTCAAGGAAGTGCCAACTTTCGCTCCAAGTCAAGGCTACCTGTCTTGACGTACTTGCACTCCAATAAGGTTCGACTAATTAGACGACCATCTCAATTTGCCAAGTCTAACACATTCTTTTGAAGGCGTCAATCAGTCGCTGTGCACAACCTCTCGCCGGCTTTAATGCACGGTGTGTCGAAGATGAGCGTCTGCTTGACTGCATTCGGCAAACTAATCCCAACTCTAACTTGCTCTATGTCGTTGATACTCGCCCAAAGGTGAGAAGAAAGTTATCTTCTACCACTTTTTACAAATCTTTTTCATCTATTCAGCTAAATGCCATTGTGAACAAAGCACAGGGAAAAGGCTACGAAAATGAAATTTACTATGAAAACATCAAGTTTCACTTTTTTGGCATCGAAAACATTCACGTGATGAGAGGAAGTCTGCAGAAGTTAATCGACGGTTCGTTGGGCATAACTTTTTTTCTTGCTAAACTTATTTTTCTTTGCGATGTGTAGCCTGTGAGCTGCGTATTCCATCAATGAATTCATTTCTCAGCGGCATCGAAGGCAGTGGTTGGCTGCGTCACGTCAAGGCAATTATGGAAACGGCATTCTTCGTGGCCAATGCCATTCACATGGGCATCAGTGTGGTGATTCACTGCTCGGACGGCTGGGACCGCACTTCGCAGACTTGCTGTAAGTTAATTACATGTCAGCATTTTCATTTCACTTCACCCTCTAACCATATGACTTCTATCAGCCATTGCGTCGCTCATTCTTGACCCGTATTACCGCACCATTGACGGCTTTCAGGCGATGATCGAAAAGGACTGGCTCTGCTTTGGCCACAAGTTCAGCGACCGTTGCGGACATATCAGCGGGGAGAACAAGGAGATGGCCCCGGTGTTCACGCAGTTTCTCGACGTCATCTGGCAGATTATGCAGCAGCATCCCTGTGCATTCGAGTTTAATGAGCTCTTTCTCATCACCATTAACGATTCAGTGCATAATGTGCAGTTTGGCACTTTTGTGGGCAATTGCGAGGAGGAGCGGGACAAGCTGAGGTAAGTGGGGCAGTCACATTGGTCTGCTGTTTACATGCTCAAAAATGTTGATCATTTTGTGCTTTTTCAATGAAGGTTGAAAGAGCGAACTTACTCGCTTTGGGCCTATTTAGACGCTCACCGAACAGAGTACACTAATCCGCTGTACGAGGAACATGAGGGCTTTCTTCCCATCAGCGTAGCTCCCCAGTTTATCAAGTATGGTTTTTCGATAACTTGTTTTCATACTTTTTCACTCAATCCTGAAACTCGTTGCAGGTTTTGGCGTGGCCTCTACAACCGCTTTGAAGTCGGTGTTCATCCTCGAGATATGTTTGCCGACGTGCTTACTGCAAAGATGAAACACGTTGAGCAACTCAAAGATCACATTTTGTTTCTTGAAGAGGTACGTTGTTGGAAATGATGTACTTTTGCAATGACTAACATTTTCCATTACAGTATTTAAAAAAGATGCAGTATAATAAAGATAATGCACAGAAAAACGGCGAGCCGGGCATTGAGGTGGAGGAGGACACCTTGGAGCGACCTAGTGAGCTGAAGAAAAAGGCCCTGGGTTCAATTGATTTGGACGATGTGGAGCGACCGTTGCGCGTCGTCGAAGAGTGTATGCATCGGCTGGAACTGCAGCACCAACTGAAAGAACAGGCCAGACAGGTGGCACGGTCCAGTGACAGTTCAGACTCTGACCTGGAAGTGGACACCTCAGAGGACACTTCAGAGTCAAACAAGAGCGAGGAGTATGTGCTCACCGAAGCTACGCACGATAACCCTCTTATGGGGCGGGTTTCGGTAAGGACCTCTAAATATTTTGCTTTAAATCTTTCTAACAAATTTTGTTTTCACCCTCCTCTAGCCATCTCGGCCAAACTCTCTAAACGTTGCTAGTCTGAGCTCGTCAGCGTCAAATAAATTTCGAGCCACCGTCGAAAGCGAGCCAACGATCGAAGCAGTGGGCGCTGAGACACCTCCGGCGATTCAGGTGGCCCAGGACTGTGATCTGATTGCCCTCAGCTGGCAGTCCTTTCAGAATCTGAAAGGCTGCAGCTGTTCCACCCCGCTGGAGCCGTACTCCACCAAGCTGCACTGCTACGCCTGTGGCAGAATCTTCTGCATTCGCTGCATTGACAAGCGGTGCAGCATTCCGGTGCTCTCCAGCAAGTCACTGCGTCCCGTCTGTCGCCGCTGCTTCGCCGATATCACGCGCTCCAACTCCATTGACGTTTGAACTGTTTTTTTCCGATCGAGTTTTTATTGAATCGTTTTATTTATCACACTGTTCATTGTGCGTTTTTCTTTCTTCTAAATCATGTTTCTTATTTATTACTTATCAGTCCACCTTGCAATAGTAGAGAGCAATTAAAATTCCATGCAAATCTGTCTCTGCCATGTAAGGCCACTGACTACCCAGTCAGCTCTGCATTCGCACTGTGACTTGCCGCCAAAACGTCGATGCTGACGAAACTCATATGTGTGTTCCCAGTTTCCACTGTTTCCACAACATAGTGGCAGTACTCGCACTTGTGTCTGTATTTCCCTCCATCAAGGGACCTGCTGCGCTGGGACAAACGACAACGGTGTTGCTGTTTGGGCCGAATCCTCAGCGGAATGCCTTCCAGGACTAATTGAAATGCTTCGACAGAGGGTTTTTAATTCGGGTTCGTCTTTTCGGTTTTTCAAAAATTGATCCATTTTGTGCGGCAGCGCCCATAATGGGGGACTGCTGCCCACCGCAAGTCGGTCATTCGGCGCCACTTTACCTTTCACAGTTCAAACGGCTGCCCACAGGTTTCTCTCCTATCAACGCCTCTTTCTCGGTCCCGGGACAAAAGTTGAACAAGCAGTTTGAGCCAAATTCATTCGAGGAAAGATCTCCTTCGAACTGACCTGGAATGAAGGCGATGGGCGTTACTCCTCATTTGCCCTCACCTTCATCTGTGCAGCGTCAATGCGCAGACTCCCCGTCGACTCGCCTCTTCAATGACCGAGTAAAGAGAAATGTAAAAGTTTGTTCCATGCATCGCATAGCTGCAGACCTGCAAGCGTTCCCAGGCCCTTTCTCCCCTGGCCAGCTAGGTCCCGTTTGGCAGAGCACCGAGGCGCACTGGACTGCTCCATGCTCACCGAGACACCGCTGTTCAGCAGACGCAGACCACCACCAGGGTCAGCTGCGGCCAGAGCTGCTGCTGCTGCTGCTGCTGCAGCCTCACTGCTGACTCCCTGCCTCGAAGCTGATCGCCTTCTTCTGCCCTTACTCCAGCACTTCTCTTCGCCTGCCACTCGCCCTGGCCTTCCTCCACCACCACCACCATCACCACCTTCTTCACCCTCTCTCATTGAGCTGTGACCCTTCACCTCACCAGCACAACACAACAACGATCGCCCGGACGACTGGCATCATCACCTGATCAGCTGGCACTGGCCTTGATCAGAAGCGGGCCCATCGCCTGGACGCTTCAGTTTTCCCAGCCAGTCTCTACATTTCACCATTAATGCCCCACATTGCCGCACACTCCTCTTCAAGTATTCTGCAGACGACTAGAAAGCAATTTCATGTGTGGCCGTTTCGCCATCCACTGTGGTGGTTCTGTTGTTGGCAAACCATCTGTGCCCTTTTGCAATGAAGTTCATCGCCTGTTCAGTACCAGTCCAAGTGTATCTCTTTCTGGACAACCTTTAGAGTGAGCACTCAGCACCAGCATCATCGTCACCACCCCTTCATCATCATCATCATCATTATCATCGCCATCATCATCAAATCTTTTTTGACTCAATTGTCAAAGGTGAGCCTGTCTTTTGCTTTCGCTAGTTTCAATAGTATTACCTACAAAATCTGGGAGACGTTTCACACAGAATTCAGTTTAGTTTCTTGTCGATTTCTTCATTGCCTGAACGCTGAACGCGAAATACAGGCCAGCTATATAACTAACCAACTCATTGAATTTGCCTGAGCAAAGGGAATATTCTTTTTCTATATACACTGTTAGCTCATCTATATATAGGTCACAAATATTTCAGTTCTTACAAAAGCATTGAGTGATTATATTTGAAAAGATGCGAATTGCAGTCATCTAGCTATAGTGAACCGATATATTTAATTAGTATTTCAATTTTAATTAGAATGTTAATTAAGTCTGCACCAAAAGTCGTAAACACACACTGAGGCTAAAGCGCTAGCATTGACGATGGAGGGAATGTCACGAAGGAAGACTGACTTGGACGTCTAAATACTGTTTGTAATCAAAGTTATAATCTACAATCAAGTCGCATACCCTTTTCGATAATATTTGTAGGCTTGTATCGTTTGCCCAGAAGTGGCATTACTTTGTTACGATGCCGTTACTGCTGTGTGACGTCTTTTTATCGCCACCATCGACGGCACTCAAGGCTTTTACGCAAGCCACTACACCCAAATCACTCCTTGTGGCCCGATTTTAGCATTACACATTTTCAGTTCATTGCTTTTGTGTATCGTATTTTCGTTTTTAAAAAAGCGAAAGTCGAATCTCTGGCATTGGAGTGTCTGCACCACTCGTCCCTTTTCCCCCAGTAATGTCACCTTTTAGCGCCCTATCTGCTTGCATCATTGCACACATTCCTGATAAGTGCTTGTGTAGTGATTTCTTCCTCTCTTTCAATTCACCCTTATGCCAATTTTTCTTTGACTAATCTACATTTTCCCCCTTTGGTAGATGCATCTTTAACTGACGAGCGTGGTTGTGACACGCTTGAAACATACCGTTTACCTCTTTTTCGAAGCCATCACTATCAGCGTCATGTTTCAATCAACAACTAAATGAACTTCCGCTTACGCCATTAGAGTCGAATGAACATAATGAAAATCAACTTGAACCTTCATCTTTAATGCTGTATAAGCAAGCACACTCATCCAAAGCTCAATAACTGCAAAAAATATTTGGTTTTTTCTTCTGCCGTTGGTAGCTGTTTGTGGATTGTGTATTACTCGTCCCTTGAACCTATTACCTGTTATCTGTTGTGTTTTTTCTGGAAATCGTTTTGCTGTGATTGTGTAAATCATATTGCCGAAGCTATTCATTCTTCCCCTCAAGGAGGAGCCAACCGCGTTTGAGCTAACCGTCAAATAGTCCTAGTCACCGATCACCCCTTCAATCACCCCCATAGTTGTTGTATATTTGTTAATAATTGTTTGCTCTTTCAATCATCTCCTTCATCATCTTCCTTCCTGATCGCAAAACATCATCATCACCCCAATACCAATCTCACCATCCCCCCAACATCAACGCTCTCATCACTAACAGACCGCAGAGCAAAGACCTGTTCATTGGTTCTGCGCACCCCCCAACATGGACACCAACATGAACGAAGACAATAACAACCAGGAGCCAAATGCCGCCTCTCGAATGAGGCAAGCAGGCTTCGATCCAGCTGTGCAAGTCGTCAGTCATGTACGGACAACAGGTAAGCTCGTACACTCCTTGACTTTATACCGTCTCATTTATTGTTGGGTTGTGGTCGCTGCGGTTAGCTAGCGGTGGGCGTCGTTTTCTCACTCAACGCCGAGAGTCAGTGCAGGCACAGCCCTATCTTGTGCTGTGCTACTGTTGTTGACGCAACAGCACAACAGCACAGCACAAAGGGCGTCACATGTCTGTTCTGTTTCGTTATCACTTATCTCTCACTGGCACTTGCCTTTTGACCAGACTCATCTCACATTGTTCTTTCTATCTCCTCCACTGGCTAAGGCAGTGTGATCATGTGTTTTCACATTTTGTTGGTTTAACTTTGCCACAGCAGCTTGCTTTTTGGCTTGCACCCATAAATTGTGGCATTCTTTGTGGGCACTCTTCTGGCCGACAAACACTTATCCACCTAGCTCTTGAACGTTTTGTTTTCCGTTACGAGCTGCTGAAATCGACAGCTCTCGATAGCAAGCAAATCGAATGTCTTCCCTCCCCAAAAATAGCATGTTTGTCTATGCACTCGCAGAGTTCCACATATGAGGGGGTGAAAAGTTGGAAGTTTATTTGCAAAGGCGCGGACAACACTCTGTCTGTGCGAATGTGTGCCATCGATCCACGGCGGCACCAGGAGTGGGCTGCTTGCAAGCACTGAATTGCATTTATTTGTGGCTATTTCGGAGATGTTTTTGCAAGCCATCAAGTCCAGTGTGTTTGCTTTTGCCTTGTGCGCCTTCAAAAGGTTCATCATGCGTTGCAGTTACAGGAAACTAATGTTAATATTCAGTTGAGTGGAGAACCGCAGGCTTGGTGGTGGTGTGGTGAGGTGAGCTGAGGTGCTGTTGTAGTCGTAGAAAGTTTTAAATTGACATGTAGCGAGCTAAGTAAGAGAGAGATATAATCGTCACCCGTTCGACGTCTGTTGATTTACGACTTTCACTCTCAGGCGTTCTTTCTGATTAACATAGCTGAAGGGAGCAACAGCAACAGCAGCAACAACAACAGCAACTGACTCCACGGAAGATTTGAGATGGTGATGCTACTTGGCAAAATCAGCTGTGACGTCATGGCTTGCAATGGTGGCCACGGGGCACGCGAATACGTGTCTTGGGGAGGAAGTGTGCGCAAAGTGGAAAACACTGATGCATCCTATCTTTGCGGGGCAGTGCTGCCAATTGAAGTGAGCCAGCTGCAAAATGCTGCTGCAGAAGTTCATGGACTTTGAGCCAGACAGTCAGAGTTTGAGTTGTCGCCAAGTGGCTGCCATACTTTACTTGTGCTTCCCCCTCTACTTTCCTGTCAAATTGTCAGAATGTACCGACTTTGGTATGGTGTGTGTGAAGCACACAGTGCCAGTATATCCTCTTCCTCTTTTGCGGTCGTTTTGCGGTTTATGTTTCTCCAAGACCAATATTATCGTTTGTAGCGGGCAGCACAGCCGTTTGCATATTGATCTTGCCGCCAGGTTTATCGATTTTCAGCTGATATCAGTTGATACATTGGTGGTTGCCATGTGATGATGGATAGTCGTCTCTCTTCAAGTACATGAGCTGTACAACATGACCATTGATTGTCTGTCTGTCTTTTCACCGAGAATTATGTTCTCTAATCGTCTTTCAGTCTGTCCAATCCTCTCTTCTAATCAAGCCGTGTTCACTAATGAACCCCGTCGCCGCAACCTTGCGTGTGCCCCTGTGATTAGCCACCACTTGATTGTCTCCATGCACTGTGTTTGTATTTATCCACTCTTTATACTTGTCACCTGAATTTTGCCTACCTCCTGCTCTTTGCTGGACAGAGGCAAACACTCGGTGCACTGGAAAGGTTAGGCACTCAATGCCCTCTTCTCACTCTCTGTGATGATAATGGTGATGATGAGCGAATGTCAACTCCAATGTGATCAGCAAGCAGTGGTTGCAGTTGGTGGTAGTGGTGACAAATCAGCGAAGAGAGAGCAGGACGAGTACGAGGTGCAGTAATTACTGCTGCACGGTCTGATTCCATTCTGGGCGTCGTAATTGTCGCTAATTGACTTGCAATCTAAGGCACGAGACTAATGGCTTATCGCGCGTGAGACTGGTAGAGGAGAAGAAGAAGAAGAAGAAGAAGGCCTCGCCTCATCAAAAGGTGCGCGCTACCCAAATGGTTATTGTCGCTGATATCAAATGCTGTCCTGCTGCTGTGCAGTGCTGCTGGTGGTGTGTGTTTGCGTGTGTGCAATGAGTGGTTGAGTAAAGTGGTGAAGTGAGTGAGCGCCTTAGTTCAACACCTCCTTCGCATCCTTTCTCCTATCAACGACACACACGCCACTAGCCCATAAATACCGGTCTCTGCCGGTACTCGGACTTTGCCTCTTCGCCCTATGATACTGCTTCGCTCTCGCTCTCTCTTCCTTTTCAATTGAGCTGCGGGTGCTGCTTCCATCTGCTTAATTATTCTATCAACAGCTCACTTGACACTAATTGATTCTCTACGGTTTGCTGATCAGATGTCACACTGCTGCTTCTGCTGCCTCTGTCGACGTCTAATCATGACATTGGCATTGTCTGCATTTCGCCCGTCATGTCGCCATTCCGGGCGTCATTGCAGTCCAAAGGTTTCTCAATAATTGAGCAGTGCGCCTGCAATGCGCCACTATTACTCTCCGGCAGTGTTATGCGCCTGCCTTTCCAGGTCCTTAGCCGACTGAGCAAGCTGCTGTTTTTGCTGCTGTTCAGGCGTTCTCATTGTTTTTCACTCACCAGACTAATTTACTGCGCTTTAATTTAAAGTATTGTTGCTGTTCATTACTCGTACACCCTTATAAGTGTGCTTTGGTTAATGGCGCTTGCAAAATTCAATTCACCAACACCCACGTACTTTTTTTTGTGCCGGCAGTGGTTGTGTGCAATATCAAAGCTGCTGTGCAAAGCCCACTTTGAGCCTTGAGGAGAGGGTAGCACACACACTCACACACACACACACACTTCACCTGCCTAAAGGTGACATTTTAGCTGTTGCGACATCGACAGTGACAAACATCTTCATTCCCCATCTCTTCCGCAACTGTTCTCCTAGTCATTGACCAGAAAGTGTGTGTTTGTGTTCGGCAAGTGTCAATGCTTGGCAGGGAAAATGGAGAGCATGGCTCTGTACGGCGTGACTCCTTTGCTCCTTGCTCTCTTTCCTGGTGACAGACCACTGTGCGAGCAATTACCAAATGGAAAGGCTGTCTCTCTCTCCTTCTGTTTTCTGCCAGTCTGCGTCTGTACTTCGATCGGTGGCCCTGCATTGGGATTAGTGGCAGTCGTGGAGGTGCTGGTAGTGGTGGTGGTGGTGGTGCTGCTTTCGGCAGTGGTTGAGGTGGTAGTGGCAGTGGTCGTCGTTGGCGTCGTCGTTGGCGTTGGTAGAAGCACTGTCACTCGGACTGTACTTTGTCCAGCGCATGCTTTGACATGTTCGAATGCTAATCATCGACGACGCTGGTTGTTCTCCACTGCTGCTGGCTGCTCTGGTGCTCCTGCTGCTGCTCGTCTGTTCGCCTGGCTGCCTCTCGTTAGCCACTGCGTATTAGGAGACGGCCAGTAGTGCTCCTTCTCTCTCTCTCTCTCTCTCTCTCTGTCGTTCTCTTGGAAACCAGTGAGATCGCGCGCGCTCTAAATCGCAGCAGCAGCGGCAGCCGTGCACCTCGCACGTACAGGCGCCTGCAGATGATGATTACCTCCCTGAGTTGTTCAGTCGACGCCGTCATTGGCATCAGTGGCACGCGCCTCGCTCTCACTCGCTGACTGCTGTCCTGTCCGCACACAACACACACTCACACACTCTGGAGCACTCCTGCAAGTCCTCCAACTCAGATCGGCCTCTCTGTCTGACTGGTGGCTTTCCCCTGTGCTCCTGCCACTGTCCATTTGACATCGAAAACTCTTTCTGTTTTGTCAATCATACTCACCTTGTCAGTGTGCCACTGTCGGTGCCTCTATCCCTCTCTTACTGTTGCTGCTGCTGATCGGTTTGCTGTCGGTAAACACCACCACCACCACAGAGGCAATTCTGAATGGCTCAGAACGAAGCACACTTTAAAAGTTGCCACTACTCGTTTCTGAATCGCATGTTGCAGCCATTTCAGAAACACGGCAGCAGCTCTCATGCGACGACACTGCAGGTGAACGCTCTGGTGGAGGGTAAATCAGCGAAAAGGGCCCAAAAGAGCGATAATAAGCAGCCCCAGCCCCAGCAGCTCTTCTCCAAGTCCACTGTCGATCTGAAGGACAGTGGACTTGCGGAGCCGCTTCCCAAGGAGGAGCGAATGTCCATTCGGCAGATTGGTCAGTGCCTTGCTGATGAGCCCCCTCAGACCGCACTGAATCGCCCGACCAGCATCAGCACGGTCACAAGGCCGCGAATAACTGGTGTGTTCTCTCGACTGCTTTCAAGTGTTTTTAATATAGTAGTTGTCAGACTCTTTTCTTCTTTACTAATCCCTCTCTCTGTTTTTGTTTCATTGCAGTTAAAAATGGAATCGAAATTAAAACGGTTTCCGCCTCTGTGGGCAAGAAGAACTCCAACTTTATGAAAGAAATATCGTACACCAATGAGAAAATGATCGGCAATGGATCGTTCGGTGTGGTGTACCAGGCCACCCTTCTCGAAGAGAACGAGGTGGTCGCTATCAAACGAGTTTTGCAGGATCGACGGTTCAAGAATCGCGAACTCAACATTATGGTCTCACTTGATCACTGCAACATCGTTAGACTGAAGTACTACTTTTACACCTACAAAAACGTAAGTCGTTGCAGCATATTGATTGTGGAAAGTTTTTAGACTAACAAAAACAAATTTTATCTGCCAGCCAAAAGAAGACATTTATCTCAACCTGGTGCTGGAGTTTATACCTGATACTGTCTCCAAAGTGGCGCGCTACTACATGAGACAAGGTCAAAAGATGCCAATGATCTTCGTGAAGCTTTACATGTACCAGCTCTTTCGTTCCCTCGCCTACATACACACCCTGGGCATCTGCCATCGAGACATTAAACCGCAAAATCTTCTTGTCAATCCAATGACTGGTGTTCTTAAGCTCTGTGATTTTGGAAGGTACTTTCCTGGTTTTGCAGCCTTCATTTTTACGTTGTTTTTAACATTTTCTTTTCTCCTCTCTTCAGTGCAAAGCATCTTGTTCGCGGTGAGATGAACGTATCATACATTTGTTCACGCTACTACCGGGCCCCAGAATTAATTTTCGGCGCCACTGACTACACCACAAAGATTGGTATGTTTGTTTAATGCTCAAGTTTGACTTTTCCATGCTAATTCATTCATTCTTTGCTGTTCATTGCAGACATTTGGTCAGCCGGTTGCGTCTTTGCAGAGCTGCTTCTCGGCTATCCCATCTTCTCAGGGGAGTCTGGTGTCGATCAATTAGTCGAGATTATTAAAGTCCTTGGAACGCCGTCGAAAGAACAAATTAGGCGAATGAATCGACACTACACCGAGTTTAAGTTTCCCAAAATCAGCGCCAACCCCTGGGAAAGAGTAAGTGTCCATTCTTTTTCTGGTAATCTTGTGAAGCTCATTGACCCTTTTTTAATTTGTTCAGGTGTTTGGCGCTCGAATTGGCAACGATGTAATCGACCTAGTTTCCCGATTGCTCGACTACACCCCCTTCATGCGGCTTGACCCACTGAAAGCGTGCACACATGGCTTCTTTGACGAACTACGCAATCCCTCTTGCAAGCTACCTAACGATCGGGAATTACCACTTTTATTCAACTTTACCAATCAAGGTACGAACCGACTGTGCTCAGTGATCATCAACTAAATATCACTTAACTCCCCCCCCCCTGCAGAGCTTAAGACAGCACCCGAACTGAATGCTGCCCTCATTCCGCAGCACCTGCATTCGCAATTTTCCCAATATATCACACATAGTCAAGAGCAGCTGGACTCCGGCATTGACGCTGGCCCGTCGACCTCCTCGGCGGCGGGCAATGACCAGGACAGCAAGTCAGTCAGCTCAAGCGCCTCCCCGGCAGGCGTTCCCTCCTCCTCCTCCTCCTCATCCGCAGCGCATAATGCCCGTTTTTCAATGTCGCCCAAGCAGCAACACGTGACCTCATCATCCACTCTGGAGACGAAGGCCGTCGACATCGGCGAGCCCTCGTCCTCCGCCGTGTCCACCTCCTCCATGCAATCAGCCACCACCAATGCGGACAGCAGCTCTACCATATCGACGGAACCCGTCACCACGGCCACCAATGCTGCCGCAGCTTCTTCAGTGATCACCAACTAGCCCGGCGAAGGAGGAGAAGCAGCGAAAGGGGAGGGAGAAAGGGGAAGCATCGCTAAACTCCCTGATGCCTCCTTCCCTCCCTCCCTCCGCAAGTCCAAGACGCCATCCTCGACTGTGTATCTCACTCTCACTCGAGTAGATCTTGTAGTCTGCTTTACATAAACACCATGGTCAGCTCAGCGCTTCAGTGGCAGTGAGAAGAGGTGTGTCTGTGTGCGGTGGTGTGGTTCTGTGTCTGTGCCATTTGTCTTCGAAGTCGTCTTGGCTCCTCTTGCCGCCTCAGCCATCGCCGCCGCCCCCGTCAGGCTTACCACCCAGTGCTGCATGTGCTTCTTCAGTGCAGTCAGTCGTCAGCTGTTCTTTCTTCTTGTTCTCTCTCTCTCTCTCCTTGTTCTCTCTCCTTGTTTGCGTCATTGCTGTTGTCAACTGTGTCTGTGGGCGCGACTGCGTAGCACCCGATTCGATTCCAGTGCTTTACCACTTTCCGTCTTTGTTTCTTGCTTTCCACTTGGTCACCACCACCACTCTCTACCATCATTACACACACCCACTGCATTCATTACAAGCACCTCTTTCTTTCTCTCTCTCTTTCTCTCTACTACCACTCCATGCCTCCTCCTCCTCCTCTCCCTTTCCCTTCCCTTCCTCCCTCCCTCCATCGTGTGCCGATCTGCCTGACCATCCCAAATGATGAACCTGCACTTGCCAACCTGCAGAAAAGAACACTAACCACCTCCACCACCGCCCACATTTCCTCCTCCTCCCACCACCCACCATCTCTCAATCTTTCTCTTGCGTCTAGATTAGGATTGCACGCGGCCGAGCGCCAGTCGCCCGTCTAACCAAATTCTGCTACTTCCCACTAGCAACAAAATAAAGCAAAACCAGCGTTCGAGACCAGCGATGCTCTGCGTGATGTACAGATGTTATACCAAACCACAAACAAGAGTCGGCGGTGGCTTTCTTTGCCAACTCTTGTTTCCTTTTCTTCTCTAAAACTTGTCCCCTCTTTTCCAAGTGTGTTCAGCAAAGGCCGCTGTGTCGGGTTGCTGCGGCTTCTCTTCTTGTACAAAAAACTGATTCATTTGTCGGCTCCAGAACAAACAACAATTCATGTAGAGTAAAACGATAAAACAAACTTTATTAGCTCCGTCTATCTCTGAACATCTTGAGTTTATTATGAATATGCACTTTAGATTGAATCATATGGCATCAAAATGACTTATCTGCGGTTTGATGAACTTGGGGTACTGAAAACAGATGACGGAAAATTCATGAGAAATGAATATGAAATTGAACAAGAAAAACGCTACTTACCTCAAAGTTTGAGCCAATGAACTCTTTTTAATTGTCAATGTAATCTGTTGAAACCCATTTTGATTGCTCTGAACGGAGGTTTCACATGTCAAGTCCTTCACTAAAGCGTTCATCAGCGATTCGGGAAGAGCTGGTTTACAAGGTTTATGACTGTTTTCAAGTTTTCGTATACGCTCTTCAGTTTTTGCTTGTTCAATCTCTAAAAGTTTCTGAAATTGTTCCGTTTGCTTTGAAATTAGTTTCAATGTTTTTCTATGCTTTTCCTTGTCAATTTGACTAAAGAACGTCATCAGTTGATTTTGAACCTCTTGTAGGCTTTTGTCTGGGAAGTGAACTGTTTTTGGCTTTTCTGATGAGTTGGACGAACTGAAAAGTAACAACATTTTAAAACAAATAGTTACCAAAGAAAAATAATGCATTACGAACCATAATTTCGGGGTGATTGCGCTTTTGTCGATCATTAAAGAAATCCAGTTACTTTCACAGCCACCAGGATAGCTCATGGCGGATATTTCGCATTTGTTTTTCCATAAGTTAGCCACTAAAGTTTCCTTGACTGTGTCTGGAAGAGCTCGTTTAAAGCCGTTGTGATTCATTTTGATCTTCAGCAAATGGTTTTTGTTGCTCGTCTCTTCAATCTTCATATCATTATTGAGTTCTTTGATGTGTGTTGCAATCTGCTCTAGTGTGTTGGCACGCGTTTCAGCGTCCATTCGATCGAGGATTGTTGTAATTTTACTGATAACCTTCTGCGTGGAGTTGTCAGCCATGTTGAATTACTATAGTAAATGGTCATGAGCTAAAAACAACGAAATAAACACGGCGGTAAAATCAGTCTTCAAGACTTCGAGACAGCACAACAAAATTTAAAACCGACGCACCTGCGCAGTGGATCAACAACGGGTCTTTTCAGCAAAGGGCCTTCCTTAGAGGAAGTTACAAAAAGTACACGGAAAATCATTTTGCATTTTATCGGAAAATCATTGGTAATGAATCATTTTGATACATTTTGATAAGCTGATATTGTAAAAAAATTGCTTTTTATAAAATTAACAACAGGACTAATATGAAGAATAACCGTAAACAGAGAGTAGAACATAAATTGACAAAATATACAAATAGTACAAAATTCAATGTGTTTGAATCCTTTTTCCCAAGCTAAATCAACGTAAGTTGGAGCAATTTAGAGCAAGTGCTTGAACAAAAAGAGGTTCATCAATTTCCTTTAGATGATCGGGTGAGAATCTGTCCACGATGATTGAATGTAACAAATGATTTGGGTGTCGAGAAGACGAGATCCTGCTTCTGCCTGTCAAAGTCGTCGTCCGCGTAGATGACCTTGAACTGGCCGGAGATGGACACCACACCGTACATGGTGATCAGAAGGCTGACCACTGCCTGGGCGATGATGTCTGCAGGGAGGTGCCCGGTAAAGTCCTGCTCTGCCACCCGCAGGAAACTGCGGTACTGGGCGGCGGAAAAGGCGGCGTGAAGCAGCGAGCAGAAGCCCAAAACGAGAATAATCTTGCTGAGCATCGTGGTGGTAGATATTTTGGAGCACTGGTCGAGGCAATGATCGAAGTTTCAGAAATCGAGGAAGTCTTCTTCGCCGTCTTCAATGACTAGGCATCAACTTGTGTTTTGCTCACTCTTCTCGAAGAACAGCTGTACGACTGTACGGTTGAGCAGTCTGCAGGTAGATGGAGCCACCGTCGCCCTCGTTGGCTGAAAATCAAAACAAAGTTCTGGTGGTTGCAAAAGTTAAAGAGGCGTCATATTCATCTCAGATCGGCAGTTCCAAAAGAAGAAAAAGAAATGCTTACCCGCGACGTTGAGCTGACTGAGAATTCCCCTCATGAGTTCCTGCTCTCTCGACATGCCAAGTTTCTGCACCACTACGTGGGCAACAAAGAGGAGAGCTACGAGCAGCTGATGGTAGAGTACCTGAAGATGAGTGGCATTTACTGGACCAACACGGCACTGCAGCTCATTGACTCGGAATTCAATCCAGGTGCGTACTTGATATTTGGTTGTTTTCTGTGTTTACCAACGTATTTTTCTTTTGCAGAAGTGAAACAGGAGATCATTGAGCTGATCAAAGCATGCTTTCATTCCAGCGGCGGAATCTCCCCCGCCGTGGGCCACGACCCTCACCTGCTGTACACTCTCAGTGCCATTCAGATTCTTGTTTCCTATGGCGTGAACCTCGATTCAAGCGACCCGGAGGAGAGCGTAATCGAGGTCGGCAAGACGGTGGAGTTCATTGCGGCACTGCAGAACGACGACGGCAGCTTCAACGGTGATCCCTGGGGCGAGGTGGACGTCCGCTTCTCCTTCTGTGCAATCGCCTCGCTGGCCCTCCTCAAGCGCCTGGACGCCATCAACCTCGACCGAGCGGTGGACTTTGTGATGCAGTGCTACAACGACATTGACGGCGCCTTTGGCTGTCGGCCCAACAGCGAGTCGCACTCCGGGCTGATCTACTGCTGCCTGGGCTCGCTCTCCATCGCCGGCCAGCTGCATCGCATCGACGCCGACCAGCTGGGCTGGTGGCTGGCAGAGCGCCAGCTTCTCTCCGGTGGCCTCAACGGCCGTCCGGAGAAGCTGCCCGACCTGTGCTACTCCTGGTGGGTGCTCTCCTCGCTGACCATCATCGGCCGCCTGCACTGGATCAACAAGGGCAAGCTGCTGCGCTTCATTCTCGCCTGTCAGGACGCGGAGACGGGCGGATTCGCCGACCGTCCCGGCAACATGGTCGATCCCTTTCACACCGTCTTTGGCATCGCCGGCCTGTCGCTGCTCAGTCACGAGTACCTGGACGACCTGCAGGCGGAGGATGCGGCGCAGGAAGGTGCTACTGGTGAAGGAGGAGGAGGAATAGGAGGAGGAACCGCAGCCCCAGACGGCCCGGACGGCGACCAGCTGAAGAGGATAGACGTGAGCAAAATCAGCGAAGCCATTCGCAAGGTGAATCCAGTCTTCTGCATGCTGGACAGTGTCATTGAAAAGCGCGGCATTCGCACGCAACGACTCTCGGTGCTTTGATTTCTATCGCTCTTCGCTTGAGGGGCAGCATTAAACTGTTTTTTCTCTTTCTGCGCACAAACCTGTCCTCATCCTCCCGATCCTGATCCTGAGGATCCATCTGTGATATGCCCAAGCTGATCATCACTACAAGTGTCGTTTGGTCAGTTTCTCTCTCATGTTTCTGCGTAACTGTAAGTGCGTGTGAGGGAGAGTGAGTATTCGATTACTGCGCTGTACGGCGCGCAGTGGTACTGGTCGCGTCACCCCTAGCTACAACACACGCTCAATCACCACAGTGCACACTCATTCTCTGGTGGTATTTTTAGGCAGTGTCCTCCACCACCACAAGTAGTCTCATTTCTGCTGGCAACAGTGTGCTGAGGCATTCCCATCTTTCTGTGTTTCGCCTGCTGAGAATGGTCGCGTGCTCGAGTTGGCTGCCATCACACCTCCTCCTCCTTCAGTGCTATCACACATGTGACATCAGGGCACTGAACACATATTGAAAAAAATTCTACTTCACACTCTGCCAACAGAGACAGTTGTATTGCGTATTGCCATTAACATTCCGTCATTTTCTCTTCCAATCTGCACATCAACACACACATTATCATAACATTTCTCTGGGCAAAGTCAAACACTTGCCATCACCACCAGCTGCTTTCCATTCCCAGCCCACCATCATCATGACGACAGCCCCCGATGACGGTAGCTCTTCGCGTGCCCTGTTGACTTCCGCAAAGCAACTGGTGGCCGGGGGCGTCGGTGGAGTGTGCCTGGTGCTGGCCGGCCATCCAATGGACACCATCAAGGTACCATCAAATATTTTCTTATGAAAATTTTGCTTATCTCTTTCCCCTTTGATGAAGGTGCGCATTCAGACGATGCCCACTCCGGTGGCGGGAGAGCGGCCCCAGTTTAGGGGCACCTTCGACTGCGTCAGCAAGACCTTCCGCAATGAGGGCATCCGGGGCTTCTACCGCGGCATGTTCGCGCCCCTCATCGCCGCCACGCCCATCAATGCCGTGTGCTTCTTCGGCTACGGCCTGGGAGTGCGCCTGCAGACGCACGGCTCGCCCACCGACGTGGACCGCCTGTCGTACGAGCAGCTGTACAAGGCGGGCATGCTCTCCGGCTTCTGTACGGCACTGATTAACGCCCCCGTGGAGCGAATCAAGTGCCTGCTGCAGATCGAGCAGGGCTCCGCCAGCAAGGCCAAGTACAAGAGCTTCTGGGACTGCACCACCAAGGTCTACCTCAACGGGGGCATCCGCTCCAGCTATCGAGGACTGCTGGCCACCTTTCTCCGGGATATTCCCTCCTCGGGGGCGTACTTTGCCGGCTACGAGTACCTGAAGAAGCACGGTCGGCAGTTCTTCTTCACGGAGAACACCACCGCCATCACCCTCATGGCGGGAGGCTTTGCCGGCATCTTCTACTGGAGCATTGGAATACCAGCCGACGTCATCAAGAGCAAGATTCAAACAGCTCCCGATGGAAAGTACTCCCACGGCTACCGGTCTGTGATCACGTCAGTACTGCAGAAGCAGGGCATCACTGGATTCTATCGAGGCGCCATACCAGTTTTTATTCGAGGTAAGCGCTCAGATTCTGTTGCTCTTTACCACTAACAACATACTTTTTCGCCCATCACAGCTTTCCCAGCCAATGCTGCCTGTTTTGTTGGCTACGAGACAACCATGAAACTACTGGACATTGTGATTTGATCGCTCAACTACTGACTCCTCCGACAGCACCCTGTACATAGAACTCTACATTACTCTCAACATCACCAATTGTGTTTCATTGAAGATATTCAATAAAAAACTGTTTCCGCTGTGTTAGATGAACCTATAAGTTGAAGTAGCGTCTGGATACTGGTCCTTCATTCTGGAGAAGTACTTCTGAGAGCGTTCGGCGTTTTCAGTCAGTGCCCTCTCTATCTGCACAGCATGTAGTTCGTGCTTGTGCAGGGCTTCCTCGTCACCGAAAGGGCCAATGCTTTTCAAGTGCAGCTGGTCAATGACGGCGTGGCAGCCAAGCTCCAGTCCGAGATCGCGAACCAGTGCTCGACAGGAAAATAAGCCATCAGAGATGATACGCATCTGCACGACTGCACCGTCCACTTTTAGAAGCTCGATTGAGTGACACTGCTTGATACGCAAAGTTGGATGTCTGCCTACTGCTGCTGCTGCTGCTGCTGCTGCTGCTGGTCTCTCCAAGTTGTTGTTGTCGTACTCGTGGTGGTTGTTGTTGTCGTTCCTCTCATCGAGCTCATCATCATCGTCGTTGTCTTCGCCACGATCACTATTTTTGTCATCAGCTGGATGGGTGATCTGCACGCCGTCGCCTACAGTCTGCAGCGCTGAATCGATGCTACTTGCTTGGCCAAATTGTCGCTCTTGAAGCAGAGCTGCCGGATACGATTGCTCAATGCTTCCGACGAATTTGCCCAGTGCACTTCTGATTGTCTCCACCGATAGGTGCCTGTACGGGTATTCATTGAGAACGGGAGAGCCACTGTAGTGGTCGTACGTCTGTCTCCCCAGAATCGCGCTGATAAGGAACTCGTGTTTCATGTAGCGCCGGTACTTGGCAATTAAAGTAGCGTGAAGGCCAAAGCCAACCGCCAAGATGCCCGTCATGTAGTGCTCAGGCCACAAAGGTGCGAAGTCTAAAAACAGTCTGCCGCGTTTGATGGCAGGACACTCAAAGTACAGTGACAGCTTTATCCACTGAGCCAGCTCGTGTTTGCTAGTGCCAGCGGCTTTGAACACTGGCAGTGTGCCTCGTTGAAATATCTTGGTGGCAATAGCAGGTCCTGCGTTGTTCATATTTGGTCTGAAGAATAAGATGGAGAGTTAAGATGGGTTTTCATTATCAAAGCCGTACCTGTTCCAAAAAACCCAAAGCAAACTTGCGGCTGCGGGCTTGCCAAAAAAGAAATACGTTCTCTCCTTCTAATAGTAATTTAAGCGTTTTAAAAGCCTCCGCAAACTTACGCCGCTCCAGAACTGGTACAGCACAGAGAGTCGACGGAAGAAAAGGCCACGGTTGCTGAAACGAGACTCCTCCGTTGTTTCGATTCTTGATGGAAATTCAAAGTGACGACGACTTCTGCAGAGCATACGGAGAAACTGCCCGATAAGCTAGAGAAACCGGTCCGAGAAGCACAATTTCATCCGTTATCAACTGAAGCACCCGATTGGTTTAAACACACCGCATTTTAGCCAAGCAAATCTTTGATAGGAAATATACTTAATCCTTTTCCAGTTGACATGTGTTTTGCATTTTCAAAATAAACAGTCAAAAAGTCGATAGCGCGATTGTGCCCAAACACTATCGATGCTGAATGAAAATTCAAATCCGATGCCGAATCTTTTGAAATAGCTTAAATTCTTCCGAATGGCGTTATTCTCGGCTCTCGGAAATGCACTTGTCAGATATTAATAACAATGTAATCTTTCCTTGATCTAACCTACTTTGCCCGTCCTCGCACGTCTAAGCAGATGAAGGTATTGGAAGCAAAAGAAAGAGAGAGAGAGTGTGAAGAGTGGTAAGTGCACTAATCTAGAGGCATCTTCCTCCTTCTTTCATTGGCGTCAGCATCTGGCGACACCAAATCGTCACCTAACGACACCAGAGAGTAAACAGACACAGTACTGGTCTACTTGGCCTATTTCCGTACTATGACCGTCGAGTCCAATCAATGCGGAAACCAGAGTGGCGAGAGACACCACCAATAGTCACATGTCGGCTGTTAATTATCAATGAGGTCGCGCTTGGTGTGTGTCACTAGTTTGCCTGACCTTGTGCCTCATCTGGAGACTTTTCTCTGAAAGATCGCTATTTTCAGGGATATCTCTTTCTCTCTTATTGCCTGCTTGTCCAATAGATAGTGCCGACAGTGATGCTCGTGCTGATTTATTTGGCCCATCTATGCTGCTAAAAGTAATAATCACCACTGGTGATGTGAAGACGACAAACATGTCAGGCATTTTAGGCACTGGAGCCAAAAACATTTCAGTTTAAAAGTTTACTCTCAAAGACTAGCAATTGTCATCAACCAATCAACCACTGATCACCATCATCAATACACTGAAAGACTGCTGCCACACGTTGAGTTCGAGTCTAGGAGACAAGTTGCAAGTTGCAGAGGTTGAGCAGTGTTCAGATTTTTGCTGCCGTTCAGTGGTTGCTTTCTCTCTCCCACACTCTCTTTCACTTTTCACTGACATTGTATGGCTGTACTAAATGTGCTTTTTCACCACTGACTGATGTCTTATCGAATGCGCTAATGCTGCCATATCTCCATTCAGATTCGTTGATTAGTGCAGTCTTCCTCACTGGCGGTGTAACACACTAATTACACTTCAATGCAATCTCATACTTCACACAAAGGACACGCGTCTTTGTACTGCATTTGCTGCTGATGATGCTGATGTTGATGATGCTGCAGCAGTCACTTTCACTGTCGCTGAGAGAAGAGTGCTGGGTTAATATGTCAGTGAGAAGCTGTCAGTGAGTGCCTGCTTCCTTGAGTGCTCATCATCAGCTGGACCTTCTCTGACTTCCTTCTTCTGCAGCAGCTCAGTACAGCACAGTACATCACAGCCGCAGAACACCAGCCCAAACACGACTTTTTTTGTAAGCTTATCACTGCTGTCTCTTGGACTCTCTTCTCAGCTTGCGATAAGTCGCCAATCGGGCCACATTTGCTTCTTAATTTTGCTAATGATGACACTGATGAGCTCGGTGATAGAGTGAAAAATCACTGCTCACGCTGATTTGATGGGTCAGCAGGGCTGCTCCCAGCCACAATCTTTGAGAAACCCTTCTAAAAGATTATCCTCTTCTCCATTAAGGTCATTAGTTCTTGTAAAAACATTTCCTTTTATTAAAAAAAAGTTTGAATGAGATTTTCAATGAAATTGCACATCCCCAACCATGCCTAGCAACTGCGATTTCACAGTGAAGCAACTCCAGCAAGTTATCTGCTGTCGACAACATTTTTTCCCCGCGCGGAGAGCGCGTGTTCGATAGGTCGAAAGCCGTACGCGATTGATTAGTTTAATAGTAATAATAATGGTAGTAGTAATCACTGAAGCTTAGCTTCCCAAAGAACATTCAGTGTCCTGAAAACTACTTCTGAAAACACCGTATTGTACCAAGCAAATTGAAAGCAGCTGTTTACTGTTATTGCAAAAACGGTTCGTAAGTACTAGAACTGCAACGCCTTCAAGCAGCTATTTGGGTGCCCGAGCAGCCAAACAAAGTGTGCATCTGTGTATCTGTGCACCTCGCCGTCACTAGTTGAACCTGTACCTCTGTTACCCAAAATAGTAGTGAGCAAAGTAAAAGTCCACTCCGATTACTGTCGCCCACTGTGTTTGGGAGACAAAAACACACGCACACACACTCACTCACTCACACGAGCCCAATCGAACAATCAGGCAGTGGCGCCCAGACGTCGTCGATAGGAAAAGAGGAGAGGAGGAGGTGGAGGAGAAGAAGCCAGTCCCTCTATCTATTTACGAGCCAAAGTACTGTTTACTCAAATATTCTGTCCTTCATCTTGTTTGTCTTCTTCTTCTCCTCGTCTCCTCTGCTGACATCGGCTTCAAAAAGGACACTCGCCACTTTTCCGCCTTTGATAGTTTGTGTGCTTTGTGACGCAAGAGCCACCACCACCACGTGTATGTCTAAGTCGGCGTCGGTGAAAGTGGTGGTGGTCGTCAGCACAGTAGGCTGGGAAAGTAGGCGAAAGTAGGTGCCTCGATTAGATGCTCCCACCACCACCGCCGCCGTTGATCAGATTCGATTGTGTGCCGCCTATTGCATTGTTGTACCTGGTGGGTGCAATCACGTCTGCTGAGCTCGTCCGGTCACGGCCTAACCCCGCACGCAATGACTACTGCCAAGCTAACATGCATTGTCCTGTCGCCGTTAACTGGCCAAACATGGTCGTGCTAATGGCCTCAGTCGAGCCGCAGTTTCCCTCTTTCCCTCTTTCCTGTCTGCGCCTCTGTGTCTGTGTGTGTGCACTGTGCACTGTCTCTGCAATATGTCGTTGGTCCCCTCCCACCACCGGCGGTTATGATGATCGTAATGACTTTAGTTGTCTGCATGTAGGCAGCCTTTATCCGCTCTGTCTGTGTATTGCACCTCATCACCGAAACTGGTGGTCTTTCCGGTGACTAATCCGCAGAATATTCTTTCTCTTTCATAAAATCGTTTAAATGTTAGCACCGGCTAAGACTGCTTTGCCTTTGGCGCATAGCAACTTGACTGAAGAGGGGAGGCGAGTATTAGCGACATTGCCGTTCTCTCTCATTTTTTCTTTCCCTTTCTCAGTGCAGATATCGCTGTGAAGCTGACAAGCACATGTTCATGGGTACAAAGAGTGCTACTGTGCTTGCCTGTGAACATGAACAATATGAATATGAATAGCGCTGATCGGCGGAGGATTTGTGCTGCAGCAATGAATGAATGGTGTCTTTGGTCGCTCTATCGGTGCCCCAGACGCCTCACTTCTGTCTCTCCTTCGAAAAACCCACAGAAGCACACTGAAGACATCAGACAGCAGTTGTGGGGTCACCGTGGGACACAGACAGCAGCAGAGAAGAGAAGAACGATACAATGCCAACAACGGCAAAATGGCTGATGCATGGCGCCAATGTGGCAAAGTGGCATTACGATTAGATTTGGCTCTATTACTCGGTTATTACAACTTCAGCAGTGTTTAACCTCATAAGGGTGAACCTTAGACTGCTGCCGCCGCCGTCGTCGCTGCTACTGCTGATGATAGATTGGCAAAGAAGATCAAGATGGAGAGAGTGAGAGAGAGAGAGAGAGTGGACAAAGTACGACCAGTGATGGGCTGAATAATATGCAAAACAAGCTTCTTATTCGCTGGCTCACCAATACTTTTACTTTCCCACCCACGTTCATATCGGGGGCCCTACTCCTACTCTAGTTCACTTTTTCAATTAGCCTCAACGCTGGTCGCCCCTTATCGGTGTGTTCAGTGTACGGTAGAGGCACTTTTCCACTGCGACAGGCCAAATTGGTCGGCTGGAAATGGTTCATCTACACCACCACCACCATCAATGCACAGCCATTTTTTCCCTGTCCATCACATTTGTGCTTGCCTAGTTCGAGTGCGGGCGAACGTAATTTCAAACGCCTCGTGCGTTCTTGCTCACTGCACACACACTATCTTTCAGTCAAACTCGGCCAGAGCAACTGGTGGCGCCCGATCAGGCATGAAGATGCAGACAGGCATTCGATATTGCACGGTGTTTATTTAAATGAAGGAAACTCAGTCATCTCAGCAATGCAGAAAGCGCACACGCCCAAAGTATGTGCGATCGGTAGGCGATCATCCCTCGAAGGCCGGCGATAGACGGCGACCTATCGTCTTCTTCTTCTCCCATCTGCCACCAAAACTGCTGGCAGCCGTAGCCGCCACTGTAAAGCAGTGGATGACGGCGGCGGCAGCGTCTTCTTCTCCTGCGACGACGATATATAAAAGGACCGGCATGCGAGATGTCGAGCAGTTGCACGACAGTCGCCTCGAGCCGCACACCTAAGCACACACACACACACACACCTAACCGCCCACTACCATCGCCATGTGCTCTGCCAGACAGCCAACTTTCACCACCACCACCATCTCCACCAGCCGATGGCACTTGACTGCACTCACCCTTGCACTGCTAGTCATCCTGTGCGCCCTCAGTCTGGCGCACTGTGCCCCTGCTCTCGGCAGTCATCCATCGGAAATGGGGGCCGCCGCTGCTGAGGCCGCTGCTGACGCCTCCCTTTCCGAGCAGCCCTTCACCGTCCACCAGGACGACCCGAAGATCTACCTGGCGAATATTATGAAGTCCGGCAAGCAGAACGAATGCGAACTCAGCCAGGAACGGAAGGACACCTGTGAGAAGTGCAGTCGATCGCTCTTTGATCAGCGGTCCGGATACGAAGGCTGCTGTCGCGATTTCGATGGTATTCACAAGTTTTGCGAGGAGTTTCTGGGCTACAGTCTGCCCAACTAGATGACAACTGTGTGACAGCACCCGGACAGCACTGCCGTCTTCACCGCCGCCCCTACCAAACACCTCGGCAGTATTGCGTTACGAAACAACCCTTTTCAAAGTATTTCACACCTCTCCTCCTCATCCAGACCTAGTCTTGCCAAGTATTCTCTCTCAGCACTTCTCAGCACACCTTCTGAACACTTCTGAACTTGTCGAGTGATCATCGTCGGTAGTCGGACTTCACTCCCCCGCCACTACATATCGGTAGAATATATTAAGAAGAAACACACTTACTACATGTGGTCAGACTCGCCTGTGATGAAACGCACCCCTCCCTCCTTCATATCACCCATCATCAACCTCATCACTCCATTTGCATTTTTACTTTGTTAACTGTTGATCCTTAATAAAAACAAATGATACGCCTTTATTGACTCACTTTTACAGTGGTATTCTGTGTTTGTATTCGGAGCCGATCGCTCGACTTTTTGGTGCTCCTCTCTGAAAGTTCAGATGATTATTTGAAATCAATTGACTGCTGTTCAAGTCGAGGCTCAATCTGCTGCGAGATTTGCTGACCGCCCAGTCCTCCTGCTGACTGCTGACCGTAGCCCCCGAACGAGCCAGTCTTGCCAGTGTAGCTCCCACCTAATCCGCCGCCCTGTCCGTAACCGCTACCCTGTCCGCCGCCGGTGTACTTGGACTGGCCAAAGTTCGACTGACCATATGTCGACTGTCCGTAAGAAGTCTGCTGGTATCCGTACGACGGCTTGACATATTGACCTGATTTGCCGTAACTGCCGTAGCTTGGCTTCAGAGCTCGGTTGTACAGCTCACCGGAACAGTCGCAGACGTGCTTGGGGCAGTACCCCTGCAGGCAGTTATCGTAGCACCACTGGTCGGTGGCCGTGCTCGACAGAGCGGAGCACTTCATTCCCCGCTGAAGGCCATTCTGGTAGCCCTGATTGAGCTTGTTCTGGTATCCTCCCCAACTGCCCGAGTTGCCTCCGTATCCTCCTTTGGTCTGATAACTGCCGCCGTATGATCGCTTGTAGCGTCTTTAAGTGAAAAGTCGTGTCAATTTGAGTTTTGTACAAATTAGACAAATTGAGCATACCTGGGCTGAAGTTGGGTGTCGTACAACGGCTGCTCCTGCTGATAGTTCCTGTGAATGCAAAAGAGTGTCAGAAGCTGTCAGTCTATAAAAAGCACCACCTTTTACTACATACAATAAACTCTGCTCTCCAATAAACCACTGCTTCGGACTACTGTCAGACGACTGCAAACCGTCATCAGAAAATTGAGCATTGCTGATGCTGGCAAGTGAGGCAGCAATGACGAGAATTGAGAGCGACAGCATTTTCAGAATATTTTGCTGGTCAAACATTGGACAGTGAACACACACGCAGTAACTGCCACACTAACTGCTTTTATATGCCGGTCCACCGTTGTTGTCAGTGGCCGGAAACGGTGAGGAATTATCAACGAAAGGCAAAGACTTCATCCTTTCTGGAAATGACGATGATAGCGGGGGCATATGAATGTGAGCAGTGTGAATGAATTGTCAAACGTGATTAGAGGCACCACTGAACTGAAGAGAAAGATTTTTAATAAGCTAATGGTACAATCTAGTGACTGTTCACTGGCTGGCTAAAAAATGGTGCAAAAAAGTTCATCAGTAAAAAGGCTAGGGGTGCAAATGCAAATGCAAATGGTGGTGGTGGTGGTGCGACGAGAGGAAAGCGACGAATGGGTTGTCAGTGTCAGTTGAGATGGTAAGTTGAGTTGAGTTAGAGCAGCCAGGAGAGAGAGAAAGTGTCGGCGTCCTGATCGGCGGCGGGGGTGGCCTTGTCATTTGAGCCACCGGCGTCGCCCAGGCAGAACACATTTGGTTTGCTCACCGCGTACAGTGAGGAGGTCTCCTTGGAGTAGACATTGTCCAGAAGGGTCTTCAGCTTCTTCTGCTGCTTCTTTCGCTCATTCGCCGAACTACTGGCGGTAGAGGCAGTGGTGAAGCCTTGCGCAAACTGATCCCACTGCTGCAGGTCGACATTGAAAATATGCGCCAGCTGAGGGTTGACCGTGCTGCTGAGGTTATTGGGCAGGACGACTGATTCGTAGAGCAGCGAGAATAGAGAGGCCAGGTTGTTCACAGTGGTGGCGTCGGACTTTTCAGTGTGGCTGATGGCGCCGATGATTCGCTCTGCCAGGTAGTAGAAGCCCTCCACGGTGTGCATCTGCCGGCGGGCGACCAGCGACTTTACGAGAATCATATTCACCCCGCAGACGACTGAGCGCAGGTTGTCAATTGGCCAGAGCAGGCAGTTGCTGGCGATGATGACCAGTGGCGAGGCGTTCGTGGCGATCATGTGGTTTGACAGGAGCAAGTCGGAGTCAAACTTCTCAAGATCTTTACTGCCGCCGCTGCCTGCAGCACTGACGCTGGTCATCTCGTCGTCGTCCATCGCATCATCATCAGGTTGCTTATTATTCGCTTGACCTGCATCCAGTTGCTGAAACTTGGACGCCCAGACGGTAATGTTCTTGGGCTCGCTGAAGATGTCGTGCAAGAGGTTAATAAACTCCTGCCCGAGAGAGTTGGTGGCAAACTCGATGCAAACCTCCATTTCATGTTCATCTCTGCTCTGCTGATTAAACCGGTAGGAGTACATTCGAGGTGGAGCGTTGCTTTTTCCCTGTTTGATTGCCTGAAACTTTTGATCAATTTTGTTGAAAACAAAGGGCAAAAAGTCGTTTAAGATCTCCACTATTTGGCTCGTTTTGAGAAACTTTTCACTTCGAGGGCAGTAGCCAACTACATTGCGAAGGTACAGTTTGATCAGCTCGTAGTAGTACACAAGAGGCAACGCCTTGCTGTGAGAGAACATCAAAAGAAATGCATTTTTAAGAAAATTTTCCAGCACTTCTTCAGATGACGGGGAGGCAAAGTAGTAGTAGAAGAGATAGTTCATAGAGCTGGAGAGAAGGGCTATCGAGTGAGAGTAGAGAACGGCTACTCGCTTGTAAGTGTGCAGGCCAATCAGCTCAGGGGGCGGAGGGCCCTGGCGATCCCAGGAAGCCAGAAAGTCCTTTAGATCATCTGCGGGCACTAAAAACGGACGATCAATGCAGATGGAGTTTAGCTGGAAGATGGGCGTTTCGGCAAACATGTACTGGTGGTAGAATGGATGACAGAGGGCGTTTAGGCTGAGCTGGTCTTTGTTCTGGTGAAACTGCCACAGCGAGTTGATGGCGCCGATCAGCTTGTAAAACGGAGTCAGGTAGTCCAGTGCGGAGAGGCCGGTGATGGAGAAAAATCGATTCGGATTGACACGCTTAAATAGACGAATGAGGAGATTTGACGCCGTAAACATGTCTGAAAATATGGGATGACTGTAGTAGGGCAAATCTGTGGCCTGTAGGTTTGGTTGCTCATTGAGGCCGATGTCTTTGAAGAAGTTTAGTCCGTTCACTCCAAAGTCGTAGCTAGTGATCCAATTGATTTTCGGTAGTAGATGTTGAAGAATGAAAGCACGTTGATCCTTCTCATCCTCAAGTTGATTGCTCAAAACTAGAAGTCCTTCGTAGAGTGAGCAAAATTGACTGTCCGAAAGCAGTCTCTCCTGTGCTAGCCTGTCAATGTGTTCGCGCATTTGATCAAAGAATGGAAGCAGAATCGGGTGGCAGCTGATGGCCAGTTTGATAAACAGTGAACTTGCGTGATTCTGCAGTTCAGTGCTTCGCCCAAGATCATTGCTATCTTTTTTGGTAAAATCAAAGATGCGCTCAATTAGCTCTTGAATTAGCCTAGGTGAAAAGTGCTTGAAAAAGGGCGACATTGAGGAGAGGGTCGAGAGAAGGGCGGACAGGACTGATTCTCCCTTTGACTTGTCCCTGATGAGGGTCAAGAGTCGCTCAAAGAACTTTTCCAGCGAAACAATGTACTGAAAGTAAAAAAGAAAATTAGCAAATTGTAAAATGTTAGCACTTTCAACTTTACTAGAGGAGGAGGAGAAATCCTGGGAAGTATGACAGAAAGCAGTGCTGCAACGACATTCCACGACTGAATGCCTGGGGCCCAGTTGTGGTTCAGCATTGAAAACTCAACCGGTCCGAGCAGCTCTTGAAGTGTTCCCAAGACGAAAATTTGGCAAGCATCTTTTTGGTGGCGAACAATTTCGTGAACGACGGTTAGAAACTTGTTTCGATTTATATTAAAAATACTAAGATAGCTTTCGTAGGAATCAATGTTGACGCCTATCCGGACTTCCCGTTTGCTCACTTCAAGCCTAGATTTGGGTTCAATTTTGTAGAGGGCAATGTTCGTCAGCAGCTCTATTGGAATATTGACATCAAAGGTGTAGTCAATGGGTGACACTAGCTTAGCGCCCTCTTCACCCTCTCGTCGAAGTTTGCTGTAAATCAGTAGAAACTTGAGGAGCGTCTCATCGAAGAGGACATTGTTGTACTTGAGACACACAAAGACAAAGTTGACAAAGCCCATCCACACGGTCTGATTGTCCTTGATGTTGGCACGGGTGACAGAATTGGTGGTGTCCTTGTTGTAGAGTGCTATCACCTGACAGACGGTGTCTACGCCAATGTCCAGGACGACGGTGAACATTTCGTAGAGCTCCGGGTCTTCTTCAATTGTTTTGCGATATCGTAGAAAACTGCCCATAACGTTGCACGCAAAGTACTCGAGAAAACGGCCAGGGCTGCAGTCATAGAAAATCTCTGAAATGATGGCGGCGTCATCTATTCTGTTTGGGTTGTTTATTTTGACGATTGCCTGGGCGCATCGGAGTGCATGCAGCTTCATTTTGTGCTGATAGCGATTGTCCGGATTCAGCGGTATATTGGTGGCCACACAGATTACTTTCTGGATTATTTCCTTGTCGAGGTAAAACCACTCAAAGAGAGATTCCAGTGTTTCCAGCGCTTTCACTGTCAGCTGCTGTCGATAGTCGAAGGTAAGTTTAAGGTCGTGAAAGTCTTCTGAATCCTGCACTGACAGGCATTTATGAAAGTAATCATAAATCGTCTTTTTGTTTTGCATCAACGTCTTGATGATCTCTTTGCGGCGCATCGGATTGGCGGGAATGAGCAGGGTATGTAAGTAGTCGGATATGTTCAGAATGGAATAGACAGTGACGAGTGAGTTTAGCCTTGTGATGTCACCCAGAAAGTTGGGCCAATTGTTGGGCCACTCGCGAATGAACACTTCGGCAATCGTCTGACTGCAACTATTCAGGACTAGAGATGAGACGGAGATTTTACTGGGAAAGAGAGTGTTGCCGTCAAGGGTGAAGAGTCGTGTGGTGCACCAGTCGATGCAGGCCTGCTTCAGGTGGTCCTTGCGGGACTGATCAAACTGGTACCAGTTGTACTTGACCAGTTCAATCAGTACTTTGAATCCAAAGTGAGCGTAAATCTCTCTAACGTAGTCGTTGATAAACGGGCCTCCATCCTCGATCTTCTGGGCCACTAGCAGCAAAGCCATATTGGTGTACAGATCGGGGTTGGTGTGGATCTCGGTTTTTGAAAATTCATTCAGTTTTATATTAGCCTCGAGCCGTTTTTCATTGCTGGTGCAAGGGTGAAGGCTGACGTCTATCAGTTGACAAGTGCTTTTCATGACGGCTTCTAGTTGAGGATCCATTTCTGGTAATGAAAGTGATGGTGGGTGAGGTTAGATGATATTTGGTAGAAGGACCTTTAGGGGGTAAATATGCAAACAATTAGTACAATTGGTATAAAATCAATGCGCGGTAAAATGACAATTAAAAGTGGAAGCGTGCGTTCTCTCACGTTTGATCGGCGTCTTGTCCAAAACGGCATATAAACACAAAAGGTATCCAGAGATTTAGCATATGTGTTACGCAAAGAGCAGCCCAGTCGAAATAGTAGGGATACCGAAATTGAACGTCCAAAAGTGCTTTCAGAAACAGCGTCCCCGTCTTTAGCTTGAAAGGCGTAACAGCTTTCGTGAAGTCATTCGCAGGTGAGCATTCTGCAGACGCTAGCAAGTGTGCACCTGAGCAGTGCTCAGGTATTCTTACCTTGGCAACCGGCTCTTTCCACCTCCTGAGAGGCATTTAAAAAGACGTAAATTTTTAATTAAGACTTAAAAATAGGTCAACAAAATTGCAAATTGAATAGTCGCAGAGGAAGTGTGTGTGTGTTTGCGTGTGTTTACCTGTGTAGTCACAGTAACGCCAGTGTGCTTTCAGACTATGTACAGAGCAGGGAAAGAGGTGGTGGTCTTGTGTAGAGGTTGTAATAAAAATACTTTAATAACATTCTCAGTTTCGCAGAGCCTCCAGTCGTTGCCGCATCTCGCTGATATCATCCTCGTCCTCTTCAGCGGCCACCTTGGCGGGCGCTGCCGGTGTCTTTTTCTCCTTCACTGAAATGCTCGGCAACGAGTCGGAGACGACAGAAGGTGCCGTGCCGAGCTGTCCGTCGGTTATCTCAAAGAGGACCTTGTCCACCTCAGCGTTGGCCTCCTCCTCGAGCTCTTCCCCGCCGAGGGTGTCTTCCAGGGTCTCCTCGAGCATCTCGTCAATGATGCCGGCTTTCATCATTTCTCGCGACATTTCTTGCATCACCTGAGAGACCTCCGCCACCTTGACAAGGTTTTGCATGGAGCGCATGACGTCAGTTGATTTCTCAAGCGAGTTTGATATTCTCAGAGTAGCCAGCTGCTGATTCATGTTCATCATGATCGAGTTTAGGTGGGCCTTGGATGTGTGCATTCGGTTGACCTGAAAGGAAGGCTTTGTAGTTAAAACTGCCTGAACAAATCAGAGAAATCATTTTCAATAAAGAGTAAATACCGCTTTTCGAGAGTTGACAATCTCCTTTGCAAAGACTAGACAAACGTCACGATTGCCAGATTTGGCGTTTTTCTTCAACTCCATCTTTACTTTGTCTTCCTCGCGTTGAATGGCTCGGATCTGGCGGTCTATGAGCATCTGCTGTTTTCGAAGTTTCGACGTCCACTCCCTCACCTGCTCCTTGGGAGTGGTCTTGGTGTCCTTTCCGAAGAGACCCATCTTGACAGTTTTTTCTGACTTTTCTTGTGACTAAAAAGGAAGAGCGCGTGCAGTTGCAGTCTGTCAAGGGTGATTCAGAGTGGATGGTGATGGTGACAAATCAAGAGAGGTAATTGATGCTGACTTTGGCAATCAGGTAGGCACTGGGGTAAGATAAGCAAAGTTGTTGCCACAGTTGTCACTGGGAGAAACAACCGCAGCAGCCAAGTCGCTTTCAACTTTGTTTTGCTCACCGAGAAGTGTTCCCAGACCAGTCGCTGGGTAATCTTTCTGGTAAGCACTCGGTTTCGTACGCGGTTTGCGCGGGAGGTGACGTTTGCTTCAGTAAAGAAAAGTAATTGATGCTATCGACAAATATGGAAGCGCCGCTCATGATTATACAGGAATTAATCAACGCTTTATCCGAAGGCCATCTTGGGTAAGCTTACAGTGCTTCCAGTGACTTGGTTGTTTGCAGTGCTGTAATTCGAGCCGAAGTTGTTGAAGTTGTACTTAACACCTCGGCGCAATACTCCTTCTGCTGCTGCTAATGGTGGTCAAGAACACTGTGCTCAAAAGTTGAGCGTCATGTCAACAGTTTGCAGTTGTCATCGATTGGTCAGTGAGAGTGAAAAAGAATGAGTAAAAGTGAGAGTGAGAGTTAGAGTGAGAGTGAGGTGACACAACAGGCGACACATTTTACTTTGTGCAGTTGCACAAGTGCCATTTTGAAGTAACTTTGATTAGTCAACCTCAAGGTTGTCGCCGGCAAAGCACCACCACCACCACCGCCACACCATTAGGTTTCCTCAGCCAGTGTTTGGTGTGCTTGTGATCATTCTAGCAGCCCGGTTGTCACAAGTTGATCGTGCCAGTGATTCAATTGACGCAAATTTTCACTGCCTCTACACCTCAAATTTTATTTATTTTCCCCGCATACCTGAACCTGTTTACAATATTATCATCGTTTGTGCATGTGTGTGTACTAATGCAGTTGATGCTGCAGGTAGGCTGCTTGCTGAATGTGCGCGGGCAGTTCTTTTACCAGCTTTGTTCAAGTATATTCTTCTGATCTACATCGTTGATTTGCAGAAAGAGAGAGAGAGAGAGAGAGAGAGAGAGTCTGGCTAAGTGCTCAGATAAGGGGAAAGTAAGAAAGCGAGAGAGAGAGTATTAGAAAATTGATCTGCAGCAGTATCCATTTCGCCCATTCACGCAAATCACACAAGTTGAGCTCGTTAAGCTTACTCTTGTTCGCCTGTTCTCCGAGCGATAAGTGGACAATCAAGACAGTTGGCCCTGCCTTGGGTAATTTTTTCTCACTCTGCTTCAGCAGCAGCAACAGCAGCCATAGCGGCCCATTACAGCACACATGTCAGTTGTCTGTGACCACCTACGTTGGAAAAGTGTTTGCAACAGTGTGTGTTTGCATCAGTACTCCTGCCACTGAACAATACGGCACGTGTTCGCTCGGCCCCGCACTCTTTGGTGATAGCTAGTCAGCAGTCGGCAGTACTACCACCTTACTTTGCTTCAGATCGCCGCTTGGACTGCATCGCCGATCATCATTCACAGAAGTGTCACTCATCTTTGATCCACTTATCTGACTTGTCAATATCGACCACATTTATCATAAACGGACCACATTTACCCCAGCAATCACTGTCATCTTCTGCTCCTGATGTTCGCATCTCCATGTTCCCTTCATCTCCAGTGACTTCTTCTTTTCTCAACTGACTGACACCAGTGAGCCTCTGTTTGCTGCATTCGGCTTCCAGCAAGGCAAGTAGTGCGTTATGTGTACTAATTACGATTATTTATTGCTTAATTTGCCCCTTCAAAACACCCAAACACAATAACCGCAGTAGTAGGTGCAGCAGCAGCGATCACCTTGGACTCTGCTTGAAGGCTCGTGAAAGTGCTCCATTGAAGCGTGCTCGTGTCCTAGCTGCTGCTGCTGTAGCTGAGTAGCTCACACCTGTCAGCGCTGCTAATCCACCACATCTCAGTGCATCTCCCGCTACTTTTCAAAGACTTCGAGAGTAGCTGTACTGGGGTGAACGAGAGTGAGAGAGAAAGGTGCAGCCGTATATGGTGATAAGTCGTGTGAAGACAATAAAAGTAGTACAGCACCGATGAGGTGAATGGGGAATGTGTGGCGTCTACTTGGTAGAGAGAGAAAGAAGGGAGCGATGTGTGTGTCTGTGTTTGTGCATGTCTGGCGACTGAACTTGTGCCCTACTGTCTCCATTACTGTACAGCAGACTGCTGAGTTGTGTAAAGTAGCAATGATAAGTATTTATGGTTATCTTCTTCTTCTTCTTTTATGGGTCACTTCGAGAGTGGTGGCAGCGGTGCAGTGGAGTCTGCTCACTACCGGGCCGTATTTGATTACCAAGACAACCAGCTGTTGCTCAGTTGTACTGCACATTGCCAGTCAAGTACAAATCGAATTAGCTGCTGCTGCATTACCTTCTGATGATGATGCTCCTCAGCAGTTTCAATGGGTGTCTCGAGTTTAAACCGCTAAGAACCTGAGAGTGCACACCATTTCACCTGTGTCATTTATTGCACTCCCACTGTTGTAGTCATGTCAACTTTGATAGGACGCCAGGGCATGCCATTTGGGCAACACTGCGCGCCAGTGAGACCCAATATTACCCCTATCACCACCGGACTATCAGTGCTGCTAATTGCCGGTGAAGAGCAGCAAAGTGCTTCACACTTTTTAACTGTCATTTCATATACCTTTTATACTTTTATTGGCTCCCTCTCTGGCAGACTGTGTCATCCACTGTCTGCTAATCTAGTGTCTGCGCACATCGAACTCCCCTGTCGAAATGTTTTTATTACCCCGTGGCACATCGTGGTGTGTATGTGCCATCGGAGGCCCAGCAAACATTGTGGACACAGTTTTGCACTTTTGGGCCAGTTTTACCCGTTTTATAATTGGTTATCACCTGCCACTAGACAGACAAGTATATATAACGGACTATCTATTGCTTGACACGTTTGCTTCATTTCAGTTTTGTTTGACTCGTTCTCTGTCAGATCACTTGTCAGCACAATTCGACAGATTTGTCTTTTATGTGCTTCATTGTGTCAACTGCTATCTATCTATATCTTTCCTTCCTTCCTTTCTTCTTTCCTTCCTTGGTAAGCAATCTTGAGTTTGATTGATCAAAATTGAGACACATTTCCTACAAGCACTGCCGCCTTTTTCTTACACTTTTTCAATGTCGTCTTGCAAATCAATGCATTCTGCAAAGGACACTGGCAGTCAGGCGTGACCAAGCGTTTTGGTCTGTGATTCCAAACAGTGGCAATTGAGGATTCCAATGTCACAAGTGAGATGATGATTGAGAGGATGTCCCTGTGCGCCTGGTACATGCTTTGTGCAAGTGACGTTAAAGTGCAATTTTGGTCATTCGTGCTGTACTTTGTTTATTTTACTTTTTGATTTACTGCGTCTAGTGCTGTTCTCATTCAAAACTGTTGCAACTGTCAGCAGACATCGAAGAAAGGTGCAAAGTTTCCTCAGTGTTTGTTTGTTCATTCAGCACTCTTTCTTTGTTCCCTCCCAGTAGAATAATAAGATATCCAGAATGTAGAATGTTTTCACAAGTTCAGCAGATTAATCCTACAGAAGTGCAACAGCCGCACAGTTGATTTATAAAAGAAAGTGTGCTATGAATGATGCCGTTGCCGGCACTGAATCGGCCTCTCCTGTATCAACTCTTCGTGGAGGGCCTCCTAATTAGCTGGCAGTCAGGGAGAAGGAGTCGCTAAACAGTCCGTGAACCTCGACGCCTGTTGCTATTTTGAATCGGCACTAGTCTGCCCTAAATGCGCCCACAGCACCTCCATTGTCATCTCTATATCATCTCTATACCACACAGTTTCCTCCTCTTGGAATGCTGCCACCACCGCCGCCTGTTTTTCTCTACGGTGAATGATTCATGAGTGACAATACTCGCAGCTAGTCTGACGATGAACATGAAAACACTTTTCACTGCAGCTCAGAGACCATGCAGCTTTTAGGGCAGACTACTACAGCTACTGCTAACTGGTCGAATGTCATACTGCATTGTCCCCACAACACGTGCATTCTTTTTGACACTTCCACCGGTGGCAATGGCGGATAGTCTAAGTTACGTGGACTTTAGTGCCTTCAGGCATCCAGTTCACTGTCCGCCAACTACAAAGTGGCCTGCATCCACCTGACCAAGCTCACCATCACCTCATTCTCTCTTCTCTTTCTTCCAAAAGCGTGCAGCCGACTGAGGCTACCTCATGGCGAGTAAACTGCTCTCTGAGCGGACCAAGACAATACTCTACTGGGCGGCCATAATCATCCTCTTTGCTCTCTTCATTGGCAAGTGATACGGCGGGTGCTCTTTTCTTGAACATGACTAACTTGCTGAACGAACAACTCCCTTTTTAGGTTTTCTTGTGGCATACATCAAAAAGGAAGACGCCAGTAAGTGCTCTCAAATTGTGTTTGCAGGTGATTTTGCGTACTTATAGCAACTTCTCAACAGGTAATGATGTCGCACCGAGTGAACCACCGCCACCGACTACGACGCCTCTGCCTAGCGAAGAGGAGATTCGTTTAGATAGCAACGTCATTCCCAATCACGTTCAACTGGATGTCACCTCGGACCAGGACAATGACCAATTTAGTGGAAAGGTCTCCATTGACTTTACCGCAAAGGAATCTACCCGTCAGGTGAAGCTGCACTGCAAAAGTCTAAATATTTCAAAGTACACGTTGACGGATGCAAATAGCGCAGAAGTTGCCATTGCTAAATTGGACGAAAACCCCTATCTGGAGCTGTGCACTTTTGAACTGACAAAGGACATTGCACCGGGCAAATACAGCATTTCCATTGAGTATTCCGGCAAATTTAAGGACGGCCAAATTGTCGGTTTCTACAAAAGCTCTTATCTTGATAATCAAGGAAATAAAAAGTACTTGACAGCTGCAAAGTTTGAGCCCACTTACGCTCGTTGGGCATTTCCAGCCTTTGATGAGCCGAGGTAAATTTTTAGTTGGGTACAAGTTCATTTTTCACTATAAACCATTTTTAGATTCAAGCCAACTTGGGACATTTCAGTGGTTCATCAAAGCTCACTGGTTGCACTGTCAAATGAAGATGTGGTTAAAACTGAGGCAATTTCCGGCAAAGATGGCTGGTCACGAACTACTTTCAAGCAAACGGTGCCGATGTCAAGTTACCTGGTTTGCTTTATTGTCTCCGACTTTAAATACACCGAAACCAGAACTACCAATGGTTTGAGAGTGAGTATTTGTTAACAGTTTTAGGCAATTCAACAAATCACCTTCTTATTTCAAATTCAGGTTCGTGTGTACTCTCGACCTGATGAAGTGGACAAAACAAAGACCGCTCTGGAGGTGGCAGCTAGTGTTTTGCGATACTATGAAAACTACACTGACATCCCGTATGCGCTCACCAAGCTAGACCTTATTGGACTGCCGGAGTTTGTTTCGGGTGCACTAGAAACCTATGGCCTGGTATGTGGTCTGCTTTGAAGTACTTTTTAAGCTAACATTTGTAATTCATTTTAGATCACCTTCAAAGAAACGTATATTCTCTACAGTGAGACTGAATCTAGTCTAGCAGATTTGAAGCAAATTACTTCTGTGATTAGTCACGAACTTAGGTAGGATTTAGTTACAAGGCAACTTTTTATTACAACAATTTCTTCTTTTAAAGTCACATGTGGTGGGGAAACCTCGTTTCGCCAAGTTGGTGGAACGCACTGTACCTCAACGAAGGCTTTGCCAGTTACTTTGAATACAAAGGCCAAAATGCTATTCAAAACGTAGTCAGCAAACGTTGGAATGTTTTTGATTTCTTCATAACCAGTGATGTTCAAGGAGCGATGCGCGCTGATTCACTGAAAAGTGCTCGTCCGATTGATAGTCCGGTACTGACACCGGACCAGATTACCTCTATCTTTGATACCTTCAGCTACGGCAAAGCTGCCTCAGTGCTCTACGTTGTGGAGAACATTATTGGACAGGAGGCTTTCCAAAGATGTTCCCGCAACTACCTCAAATCACATTCCTTCGGCGTCGTCACCACTGATGACATGATAAACGCATACAAAGATGAAATTAAAAAAGTACGATTGCTGTACGGTAATTCAGTATTTTAACATTTAATACTTGTTTCTAGGCTACCGGCATTGAGGGAGATGTATTTCTGACAAAGTACCTGTTCGTCAACAGCTACGCCATTGTCAACGTTGAACGGGTGGGAAAAGACTCGCTCAAACTAAGCCAAAGCGCCTACAACACTAACTCCACAACAGCACTTGAGGAGCCCTGGAACATGCAAGTGGACTATTTGCTCACAGAAAATCGAAAAGGAAAATTTGTTCTTAGTCAAGTGTCGCAAACTGTTAAGCTGAACAACGAAATCGCCGAAAATGAGTGGTTCAAGCTGAACACCGAGTCGACTGGCTATTACATTGTGTCGTATGTTGACAATGACTGGAAACTACTGATTGACCAGCTGAAGCTGAAGCCTACTACATTTTCCGTCAAAGACCGTGCTAATATAATCTTCGATGCTGGCCAACTTTCTGACAAGGATTTGCTCAGCTATGAAACTCTTTTCAGTCTGTTTGATTACTTGAAAAATGAAAATGATTACTTGCCCTGGAGCGTGGCCAGTTCTTTGCTGTCGTCGATTCAGGCAAAGCTGATCTCAACTGGTAGCTTTTCAATTCCTACCTTCAACTCCTATACTCGTGATCTCTTGGGCACCGTTTACGACCAAAAAGTGGACCTCACTGCTGACCTGTCGACCATGACTTATGAGCAGATGTAAGTTTCAGATTCAGTAGTAAGCAGTTTCAATGTTGTTAACATGTTTTATTTTGTTTACATACAGAGCTCTACGAAACGTTCTCATCTCTCTCGCCTGCCGAGTCGAGTCGGAAAAGTGCATCAGTCAGGCGAGCTCTCTGTTTCGCAGCTGGCTTGACGACGGCGTCAAGGTGGACGCCAACATCCGCTCACACGTGTACAAGTACGGGCTGAAGGCGAGCAGCGACGACACCGACTGGAAGCGAGTCTGGGACCTGTACGTCGCCGAGAGGGATGCCCTGGAAAAGTCGAAGCTAATGTCAGCGCTGACCAGCACCAGCAGTACTACGATGCTGCTGACGCTGATCTCCTACTCGCGCAACCAGTCGATTATCAACAATGAAAACTTTTTCTCCGTTCAGCAGAACATTGCCGGCTCTAGTGATCTCGCTCGGGGAATGATCTGGGACTACATCAAGAACAACTGGGCTGAGCTGGTGGAACGTTTCGGTCTGAACGACCGGCGACTTGGAAACTACGTCAAGTCAGTGACCAGCGGCTTTGGCACGGAGGCACGGCTTCAAGAGATGGAGGACTTTTTCAGCCGAGAGCCAGATGCCGGTGCTGGAGCCTCTGCGCGGCTGTCTGCTTTGGAGGCGGTCAAAAAGAACATTCAGTGGTCGGCAGACAGTGGCGAAAAGATCGCCACTTCACTTAGCCTTCGTGACAAAGTTGATAAACCGTGGCTCAACTGGCGGCTGGACGAGTTTGTTAGTCCATCCCACTACGACCTTAGCTTCGACATTGACGTCGACCAGGAAAAGTTTTCCGGTACAGTGTCCATTCAAGTGAACGTCCGAAAGCCCATTCGATACTTGATTTTGCAGGCTAAAGATTTGACAATCAACTCTTCGAAAGTTTTCACTCAAAAAGAGAAAACACTTGTGTCTGACGAAAATTGTTTTGAGTACAAGGGCCACCAGTTTTGGGTGATTCCAATGAAGCAAATCATTTCCAGCGGTCAATACATTGCCGAGCTATCTTTCAACGGACCAATTAGTTCTAGCTTGAATGGACTGTACCTTTCTCGCTATAACAGCACAAGCGGCGAACAGCGAAAACTGGCCACAACACAAATGGAAGCGGGTTTTGCTCGAAAAGTATTTCCAAGCTTTGATGAACCGTCATTCAAAGCCACATTTACCATTTCGATAACTCATGCCAGCAAGTACAATGCCCTTTCAAACATGCCAGTCGACTACACTCGATCAAGTTCAGAAGACAAGCAGACTACAGTTTTTAAGAAATCCAGTAAAATCTCAACATATCTTATTGCCATGGTGGTCAGTGATTTTGTTTCAAAGAAAAGCCCACTCTCGCCTGATTTCTCTGTTTATACTTACAACCCGGAAATTAACTTGCCTAAAGTTGATTTAGCATTGAACTACGGTCCTAGAATACTGGACTACTTTGAAAATTACTTTCAACTTTCTGTCGCACAGTTGACTCCTAAATTTGATCTCATCTCGATTCCAGATTTCAGGTATTTAGGGTACTTTATCAGTATTTTTGAAACTAATTTATTTTTGTATTTCACCCGTTTTTGTTACACCCACCTTTTGTTTCGCCACTTTTAAAGTCTTGGGGCCATGGAAAACGTAGGATTAGGTATGTATAAAAAGATCAAACAGCTTGGCTCTACTCATGCTTTTCCTTTAAATAGTTACCTTCCGAGACGTGTACATTTTGTACGACGAAACTGAATCAACCTCATCTAGCAAAATGCAAGTGTGCAGCATAATTGCTCACGAACTGGCGCACAGCTGGTACGGAAATTTAGTCAGCTTAAACTGGTGGAGTGAACTTTGGCTCAATGAAGGATTTGCCGAGTTTATGATGTACAAGGCGACGGCTGCTGTAGAGCCAACATGGTCGTACAATGATCACTTTATCATAAAAGAGCTGAATCGCGTCTTTGATATTGATACCTCCCTCTCAACACACCCCATTTTGACGCCGGTTAGAGATGAAAATGACATGCAATCAATCTTTGACCCAGTCACCTACGCAAAGGGGGCCAGTATTATTAGAATGCTTGAAAATACAATCGGCGAAGATAACTTCAGGAAAGCGGTCTCAAACTACATGAAGAAATATTCTTACAGTAATACAGTGTCTACTCAGCTCTGGGCAGAATTTTCCGATGTTGTCGTGGCTTCTAAATTGGACGTAGGCGCCATGATGGACACGTGGATCAGTAGAGAGGGAATTCCAGTGGTGACAGTTTTAACTAACAACGATGGCACCTTTAGCTTCAGGCAGGAACGTTTTCTCAAAGACTTTGATCGATCAAACTCTTCTTACACCTGGTACATTCCTCTCACCTACCGAGTTTTTGATCCGAAAAACGCCGATCTGGACAACCCTATTGGCAGAATTGCATTTGATCGCCTCACAGCAAATGCAACCATTGCAGAGTATTCCGCTGATAATGTCATCAAGTTCAATGTAGATCAGACGGGCGTGTACATTCTCAACTATCCAACCAAAAACTGGAACCAGTTTATTGATCTTCTCAGTGATAACTCTTCACTGGCTCGGCAAAAATTGAGCGTGCTTGATCGAAACAACCTCCTATCCGATGCTTTTTACTTGTCTCGCTCAGGAAGGCTTTCCTACGACATTACACTTAAACTGGCGTCGGCAATTCTCAATAATGAAGACTCTTTCATTGTTTGGGTGACTGCATCAGATATGCTTCGCTTTTTGCGCACCTTTGCCATCACTGAAGACCAGGGCATTGCCTTCAACCAGTGGCTGCTCAACAATGGTGTTTCAAGACTGTATGACCAACTTGGCTGGGAACCGGCTGTAGATGAGAATCTCAACCAACGGCAGCTTCGAGCGTTGGTTCTTGACTTGGCATGTTATGCAGATCACGGGCACTGTCTTCAGACGGCAAATCAAAAGTTTGCAGAGTTTCAGACGCAAGTGAATGGGCGAGTCAAGCGATCCGCTGCTTACACTCCAGATCCAGATTTACTCAACGTTTTCCTCTTCCACACGATGAGAACTGTCAAATCGGAAAGCGACAGTAAATATTCTTTTTTAACGGCTCAGTACGAAAACGCACAATCAACCAACGAGAAGATGCGTTACTTGCGTGCACTGTCAGCCGTTTCTGAGCCCAACTTGCTTGCTAAACTAGTGAACCAGTCTTTGGACACTGAGTTTCTCCGGCCTCAAGACTACTTTACCTTTTTGGCGTACATTGCATCGAATCCAGTCGGTTTAGATATTGCATGGAAATCGTACAGAGATAACTTTGAAACGATACAAACTCGATTTGGCCTAGATGACAGCAATCTGGGTCGAGCTGTTTATCGATTTGCTTCGTACTTTACCTCGTCCGCACGTCAAACAGAAGTGCAGCAGTTTTTCTCAAAATATCCTAAAGGTAAGTAGTAAGTAGTAATTTGTTTGGCATTTTTAAAAAATTTTTGTTTTTTAGCTGGTGCAAGTGAGCTTTACCGACAGCAGGCAACAGAGCTAATTAGCGCCAATTTGCAGTGGACAAAGCAGTTTTACAGCTCAGTCATTGAGCACGTTACTAGTAAATGTGACTCAAAAATATGCCCGTGGAACGTCTTTCGCCTTAACCCAAAAGTCTCACCTGATCTCTATGAAATAACGATTCAAGTGAACACCGACACCTTCTTGTACAATGGCTCAGTTAAAGCTCACATTAGTGTTGATGATCCAGTCCAGTACATCATCCTGCACTGCGCTAGTATTTTGATTCCTAGCAAACCGAGTGTGTACGCTGCGGGTGCAAATGGAGTAAAACGAGACAACACTGACCTTTCTACGAGCACTGGTTTCCGCTACAATCCATTGGAGTTTTATGTCATTCCACTAAAGCAGGCTTTGACTACTGGAAAGTACATTGTGGAAGTTTCATTTGAAGGAAACTTGCTGTTGGGTGGGCAGGTCGGGCTGTACCGAGGGTTTTACGAAGACAATGAAAATGGAACTGCTAAAACAGTCAATCTGGCCGCCACTCAATTTGAGTCAACTCATGCTCGAAAAGTAATTTTTTATTTTAATAATTTACTGTTTGTTCTAATTATTTTATATGCAGATGTTCCCTTGCCTAGATGAACCGCACTTTAAAAGTCCCATTGATATGACAATCATTCATGAAAAAAGCAAAAATGCAACGTTGTCAAACATGAAAGCTTTAAAGTCAGAGCCTTACGCACCAATCCTTGGATGGATGCAAACTACTTATGAGCGAAGTGTAAAAATGGTTACCTATCTGATTGCAATTCTTGTCTCCGACTTTCAATGCACTTCTACTACTGTCAGTGGAAGTGGTTCTGCTGCAGAATTAATTGTTTCCACTTGTGCGTCTAAAGTTCATCATCTAAAAAAGCATGAGTACTCACTGGAAGTCACTCCAGAAATTATCCAGCACTATGAAAAGTTTTTAAACTTTAAATATCAGCTAGATAAGGTTGATCAAATAGCCATTCCACAATTCAGGTAACATATATTTTTTTAAAAAAAGTTAACTAATTTTTTATTTATTTTATTTTTATCAACTTTTTTCAAACCAAATTTGGGTCACTATTTTGTTTCTTGATCGGGGGATTTGTTGGCCGTGCCGAACTTCAGCGCTGGAGCGATGGAAAATTGGGGCCTGGTTAAATACCGAGAGAAAATGCTTTTGTGGACAGAAGCTGAAGAAACATCTGCAGAACAGCGTTCCGTTGTAGCAGTTATTGCACATGAACTTGCTCACATGGTAAACGATTTTTATCTTTATAAACATTTGTACTAATTTAAAATTTGTTGGTTGTGGGTTCTTAGTGGTTTGGAAATTTGGTAACGACAGACTTCTGGTAAAAAAAATTAATCATAAAAATAATGACAAAAAATTTAACAATACAATTTTTTAGGGGTGACCTGTGGCTGAACGAAGCTTTTGCTTCCTATTTTGAGTACTCTGCAGGTAAAACTAACACATTTTTTGTTTATACTACATTCCTTTTTTGTTCCTCAGTTGCAAGTGTTCATCCCGAGTGGAACTACTTTGACACCCTGGCTTACTATGATCAGTTCAATGCAATGCTGTCTGACTCCTCGGAAACCTCGCAGCAAATAGTTCGCGATGTCAGTACACCGGCATTGATGTCATACTCTAGCGCCATCGTGTACAACAAAGGTTCAAGCATTCTGAACATGTTCAACAATACGATGGGCCCAGAAAAATTCCAACTTTCCCTTCAAAAGTACTTGGATGTGAATCAGTATACTTCGGTTACTACTAGTTACCTGTTTGATCAGTTTGCGTCAAATTGGGTCTATCCAGAACAGAACATTACAGAATTCATGCGATCATGGACTTTTCAACCTGGCTTCCCATATTTAAATATCACTCTAAATGACGACAACACTTATACTGTCACTCAAGAACGGTTTCTGCAGAATGGAGCTCGGCCAAAGAAAGATTATCTATATGTCATTCCATTTTCACACTACAGCTTTGACGCAAAAACCAAAAAACTTCAAACTAGTGCAGTGCAGTTTTTAACCGAAAAAACCACTAAAGTTTCTAGTCAATTTTCCAACTCGATCAAAATTAATCCTGGATTCAACAACTTTTTCATTGTAAACTATCCTGAAAGCTATTGGACTGAACTGTCGGAACAATTGCTCGCTAATAAGGATGACTTTATCAATTTGCTGATGGTCAACGATCGGGCTGAACTACTGATATCATCATTTTTACTATCTCGAGCAAAACTGACAAATTACTTGGTGCCTTTTCGCTTGTACAACTACCTGGTGAACGAGAAGCACTTTGTGCCATGGTACTACTACGACTACACTTTGTCTTACTTGGCCTTGCGCATCGATCGAACAGAGTACCGGGAATCACTGATGCAATTTGAAAGACGCCTTACCACTCCGCACTACACGGGAATTGACTTTTGGGATGACAGTGTTGGCCACAATCTGGAGAAAAGTTTCCGCATGCTGCTTATCACAATTACCTGCAGAAGCGGAAACAAACAGTGTCTGGAAGATGCCTATAAAAAGTTTTCAGATTGGAAAAACTCTAATGCTGATGTTAAATACCTGCCGCCTAACTTACGTGGGAACATTTTGTGTTACGGAATACGCGCTAGTCAAAGCAAGTCTGATTACAGTTTTGTTTGGGATCAGTACAAAATTACAAAGAGTGATTCTCCACTTAAAACGGTGTATCTTCGAGCCCTCAGTTTCATTACTGATCAAGATACACTAAAAAGCTACATCGATTTAAGCTTAAACGAAAGTGTCATGCATGTGGGAGATTTTATCACATTTTTTAACTACATTATTGAAAACTACTCTCACGAAATGATGGCCTGGAACTACTTTAAGGAGAATTACTCAATGTTAGCAAGAAAGTTAACGAGCTCTCAAGTGAACTCCATTTTGTCTCGATTTGCAACTTATTCAGTGACAAGTGATCGTAAACTGGAAATCAGCACATTCTTAAACGGAGCTCCTAAACTTGGTTCAGAAGCTGGTCGAAAGTCAGTTTTACAAACTATCGACAGCAATCTTGCTTGGATGACGACTCGAAAAACTCAAGTTGGTGAATGGTTTACTCAGAATGCGGTATGTAGATTCAGTTTAACACTAAAAAGTTTAACTAATAACCTATTTCAGTGCGGCCAAACAAACCCAGAACCATGTCCTTGGGGACGCTTACAAATTGATAAGAATGAGGTTTTGCCGGTTAAATATGATTTAGATATCCAAGTCAATGTAACTACCTTCATTTACAATGGCACCATCGATGTTACCCTTACCACGCAAAAAGATCTGGATTTCGTGACTTTGAATGCTGCATCACTGCTCTCAGTAGATCTGGTTTCTATCACCGGCCCCAACAAAGAGCCGATTAACGGGGAAATGTTTCGCTACAAACCACAAGACTATGTGGTGATTCGATTCAACAAAGCACAGCCACCAGCTCAATATGTGCTTAGATTTAACTTCAAGGGAAGCATGCTTGAAGCTGGTATTGCTGGTTTGTACCTGTCAAATTATTCTTCAAATGACATGTCTACTACAACGACCATTGGAGCGACGCAGTTTGAATTTTATGACGCCCGGAAAGTGATGGTGTCCATGGATCAGCCAGGTTTTAAAACACCTTTTTCAGTTACGATAACTCACGACAAAAAAATGAATGCCACACTTTCAAACATGGACATTGACAGTTCAGCGCCAGTACCAGGAATGCCCAATTGGATGAAAACTAAATACAAGTTGAGCCCGGCTATGCCGACTTATCTAGTGGCGATGCTCATCTCTGATTTTGTGTGCGTGCAAGACACCGTTGATAATATACGTTTTGGCGTTTGTGCAGCACCTCCTCAACAATCCAAAATGGGCTACGCTTTGTCCATAGCATCAAAAACTTTGAAAGCTTTGGAAGACCGGACTGGTGTTAAGATTACACTAGATAAAATTGATCTTGCAGCCATACCCGACTTTCGATATGGCGCGATGGAGAACACAGGTCTGGTCACCTTTCGAGAAACGGCTCTTCTCTTTTCAGAAGACGAAACTACATCAGCTTCAAAAATGGGAATTGCTTCAATTGTTGCTCATGAACTGGCGCACTTCTTTTTTGGTAACCTTGTAACTTGCCAGTGGTGGGACGTTTTGTTTCTCAACGAAGCTTTTGCAACTTATATGCAAAATTATGCAGTTGAAAAAGTTGAACCAACGTGGCAAGTGCATGATATGTTTTTGATGGACGACTATGAATCAGCAGTCCGAACTGATTCAGTGGACACAGTGCACCCTATTCTTCGGCCAATCACTACCACTCAACAGATTGATCAATTTACTTCAAGCATTGTCTACTCAAAAGGTTCGACAGTACTTAGACAGACAGCATTTGTCATGGGAGTCGAAAACTTTTTCAAATCCATCAACAAGTACTTGGAAGTTAATAAAGATGGCAATGTTCGAGAGGATGACTTGTTTAAACAGCTTGACGTCAACTTTCCTCAGTACGAGGGGGTGAGCAATGCAACTGATTATCTGCAAGAATGGATAAAACAAAAAGGATTTCCTTATGTGAATGTCAGCCTAGACGCCAATGGCTACAAAGTGGTTCAGAAACGCTTTTTGCTCTCTCCTGAAGGAAGCACAAACACCATTTGGAAAATTCCTTTGTCATACTACACCAATACCAGCTGGACTGACAACAAAGTTAAATTTTTGACAAAATCTGAAGATATTATTACTGATGCACCGAAAAATGAATTGGTCAAATTTAATAGTGGTCACAATGGCTTTTTTTTAGTAAACTACTCACCAGATTTGTGGAAAGCCTGGATCAAAGCGTTAGTTGACAATTTCGCTGAAACCAACTTGCCAGTTGCTGACAAAGCTGGACTTTTGCTGGATTCCTTTTACCTTGCAAAGGCCAATCTTCTTAACTATGCTACTCCACTTAAACTGGCCCAATATTTGAAAAATGAGGAGCACATTACTCCGTGGACTATTGCAATTCGTGGTATTAACGGAATCAGAAACAATGTAGTACTTGGCAGTCCGTATAGCGCACAGTTTCAGGAATACATTCAAAATATTGTTTCTCCATTTTATGCAAAGCTTGGCTGGAATGACACTGATGGAAATGAAGTCAAGCGTCGCTTGAGAGCAACTATACTAGACTTTGCCTGCGCAAACAATCTCAAAGATTGCTTGAGTCATAGCAAAATTTTGTTCAAACAGTGGAAAGACAGCAAAACTTCAAATAACAATGCTAACGCTCCAAAACCAAATTTATTGTCAACTGTTCTCAAGTACGGCATTCAGGATGACGCCTCAACTGAAAATTGGCAGTTTTTGTGGTCTGAATATTTAAAAGAGACATCTGCCAGCCTTCGATCTACTTATTTGAGCGCATTGGCAAATACTCAAAATCAAGATTCAATTAAAATGCTTCTAAACCAGGCACTTGACACTACTGCCATTCGATCACAGGACGTCAACTTGGTACTCTCGGCAGTGGCTAACAGTAAAAATACACAGAGCATTGAAACGCTGTGGCAATTTTACAAAACTAACTACAAACAACTGGCCGGCCCAACTTCGCCTCTTCGACAAGTCCAATTGTCCTCTTTACTCAACTCAATTTGTGCCAATTACTTTTTCACCTCAGACAGAAAGTCAGAACTTCAAAGCTTTTTTACTCAAAACCCTACTTTAGGATTAACCAACAGTCAACGAACCAGTGCAATAAACACCATCAACAGTAACATTGCCTGGACTCAAAACCGAATGAAAGAAGTTGAAAACTTTTTACAGTGTGGAGATGAGTTTTGCCCGTTCACCAACTTTAGATTAAACTCGCAAGTTTATCCTGAAACATACGACCTATTTTTGAATGTTGATTTAGAAAATGACCAGTTTTCTGGTTCTGTCAAAATAACAACTAACATAACAGCACAAAACCTTCGTTATATCAATGTACATGCAGCCTCTACACTGAACATTACATCTTCTAAAGTGATTGATTCTGCTACAAAAACAGAGCTGACTGTAAAGAGAGCTTTTGCCTACAAACCATTTTCTTTTTGGGTTGTTGAGCTTGATCAAGAAGTTAAACAAAGCACTGTCGAACTGTATTTTGAGTTCAACAGCAAACTGGCGACTGACATGGCTGGATTCTATCTTAGCGAGTACTATGATCCTAGCACACAAAAAATGGTCAAACTTGCCGCAACGCAGTTTCAGGTAAATTGAAAAGTGAAATTTTTAATCAAGTTTTAATTTTATAAATTTTTAGGCCACATCCGCCAGACGATGTTTTCCAAGTTTTGATGAACCGTCATTCAAATCTGTGTTTAATGTAAAACTGAAGCACAAAAAAGAGTATATTTCAACAATGTCCAACAACAAAGTCCTCAGTAAAGAAGAAAATAGTGATGGAACAATTACTACTACTTTTGACAAGTCTCCTAAAATGGTTACCTACTTGCTTGCATTTGTCGTTAGTGATTTTTACTGTGGAAAAACAACTTCATCTGGTGGAACAAATGTCCAAATTTGTAGTAGTCCACCTATGAAAGATATGACTTCATATGCTTTAGACATTTCACCCAGATTGCTCGATACGTTTGGTACAAAATTCAACTACAACTACAGCCAAATGTTGCCAAAAATTGATATTTTGGCGATTCCAGATTTTTCTGCAGGTAAATTTTTGTTTTAATTAGGTAATTAATTACTTTAATTAATTAAATTTACCTTAATTAAAAGGTGCAATGGAAAACTGGGGCTTAGTGACCTTTAGAGAAACGGCACTGCTTTGGAAAGAAACAATTTCATCTGCCTACGACCAAATGAGGGTAGCATCTGTTGTCGCTCATGAGGTACAAACTGCAAAAATTAAATTGATAAAAAATTAATGTTATTTTGTTATTGTAATAGCTGGCTCATATGTGGACAGGCAATTTGGTGACCTGCCAGTGGTGGAGTGACCTCTGGATAAATGAATGTAAGAGTATTTATAATTTTGTTTATCAAAAATTAACTTTTATATTTTAGCTTTTGCTAGTTTCCTCGAATGGTTTTCTGTCAACATTCTGCAACCAAAGTGGGATTATACTCAATTATTCTTTGTGACAGACTCAATTCCTGCTCTTAATGCTGATGCAAGCCTTACTTCGCACCCACTTGTTAGAACACTGGTCAACTCTCCTGCCAGCATTCCTTATATTTCAGCCATAACTTATCAAAAAGGATCTTCAATTTTACGAATGTTTGAATTTGTGTTTGGAACTGGTCCGTTTTTCAACTCCATCGCAAACTACTTAAATGAAAATCAATACACCTCTGTCCCATCTTCAGTGATTCTGGACGCGTTTTCAACTATTCCAGTTGATAAATTAAATTCAACTCAATTTGTTTATGACTGGACAACGCAGGCTGGTTTTCCTTACATTAATTTGACGTACGCTAATAATGGAAAAACTAATTCATACGTTGCCACTCAAGAACGTTTCCTCTCTACTGGACGCATCACTAACAATACGTATGTATTTTTGAATTTAATGAACTTTTTTAACAGCTGATTTTTAGGCAAAAATGGACGATTCCTCTTTCTTACTACACAAACTACAACACCGATAACAGCAAAAATATTGAGTTTATTACTGAAAAAACTCAAAATATTGTTGCTCAAGTGACAAATGCTGATGATCCTGTAAAGTTTAATGTAGATTCTAAGGGATTCTACATTGTCCTTTACCCACTTGAAGATTGGAACAAATGGATTAAATTATTTCAAGATGCTTCGAAAATCACAAAGCTCACTTCTCAGGACTATTCACAATTGCTCTATGACTCATCTGTACTTGCAGGTGCAGGGCATTTACCTATTACAATTCCACTAGAGCTGACTGCGGTACTGAAGCACAAAGAAGACTTTTCAGTTTGGAACACAGGCAGTAGCATTTTTAGCCAATTTTGGCCAATTTTCCGCACCAACGAAACTACTGGAATCAACGCGCTGATGCAAAACACATTTAAAGCGTATGTGCAGAGTTTGGTGAGCACCGTCTACAACAATTATGGGCTGCAAAGTGCTGAACCAGGCCTGTTTCAAGAACAACGGTTAAGAAGCGAAGTCAGCTCGTTTGCGTGTGCTTATGGACTAGACAGGTGTCTGCTTGAAGCACAAGTCGAGTACAAAAAGTGGCGAACACAGGGCTCTTCAATATCAGCTAACATTCGTGCAACAGTGCTTAGGTACGCTATTCAAGAGTCAACAGATAAATCTGACTGGGAATACCTGTGGAATGTGTACACAAAAACTTGGCAAACATCCGTGAAACTAGACTACCTTCAAGCACTGGCACAAACTTCTAACAAAGAGCTTCTTACTTTGTAAGTTTTTTATTTGTGTTTAATAACGTTTATAACATTTTTTTCTCTTAGATTGTTTGACCGGGCAAACGACCAGTCTCTAGTTAGGCGTCAGGACTATCTTTCATTGTACAGCTATGTTGTTCGAACTCAAGCTGGCTACGAAGTGGCTTGGAACTACTTTACCACAAACTACAAAACCATACGCACCAATCGACTTAGTGACAGCCAAATCGGCACTGTTGCTGGTTATTTTGCCCGTTACCTAAAAACAAAACAGCAAAAAGCTGATTTTCAACAATTTTTCATTGATCATACTGACACTGGTATTTCAACAACAAATCTGAACAAAGCACTGGAGACAATAGACAAAAATATTGTTTGGGTAAACACCTATCGAAAATCTGTCTACGACTGGTTTCGCACAAAAAACAGCCAAACTCTCTGATGTGATTGTACAAATTTTTTGTAATTTTTCATAAACTAATAAAAATTTTTAAATTTATTTATCTGTTTTGTAAATGTAAAAATTGGTTACAAAAGATACTTTTAGGTAGTTTTTTACTTGTACAAATTTTATTTTGTAGCTAGTTTTGTACTTGTTTTAAAACGAGTACAACAAAAAACAAAACTCACCTTATGGACGCGCCAGCAAGTATTGACAAAGTTTATTTTTATCAATTCAAAATACTGAGATCATAGATAAAATGTGTACAGTTGGAGATAAAATAAGTCAAAAGACATAAAATAAGATAAATTGTGTAGGCAAAACAAAATATCCAGCGTTGTTCAAGACCAAAAAAGCGAATGTATGATATCACCATTGAATGTTAGAAAATGTAGTGGTCTGTTTTGAAACTTATTTTGTTCTTTATGTGATATACTTCAGACTTTAATTACTTCACTTAACAAAATTTTAATATTATGTACAGTGAAAAAAAAGATGCTTTCACTCTAAAAAATGATGTGTTATATATTTGGCAAAAAAACAAGTTTGCCAAAT
>JAALOO010000042.1_pt1 | contig 96584 bp, 73 predicted proteins | sample 7257641 | NCBI WGS metagenome assembly JAALOO01 (sample SAMN14085613, study PRJNA598686) | mite metagenome | biome: ENVO:01001000; feature: ENVO:01001002; material: ENVO:01001226; isolation source: single female mite from University of Michigan culture on fish food culture... ...
TCTCTCTCTCTCTCTCTCTCTCTCTCTCTCTCTCTCTCTCTCTCTCTCTCTCGGATGCGGTTACCAGTGGTGGTCTTAACTAGTTGCACTTTTCAGTGCTCACTATTACTCTCTGATGCTAACCGGTTGTGAGTCATCCATCTGTTGGTAGGAGAATGTCGCTGTGAAGTGTTGTCTGTCGGCTTCTTGTCCGACCGTCTAATGTGGGGGCACCTGCTGCTGTTTCTGCTGTTTCCTAACTAGTCCGAGACACAAACACACAAACACAGCAGTGTTGTTAGCGACCGTGCTTTAGAGTTGCCTCCCACTGTAAAAGCATCCCCCCTCTCTCTTTCTCTGTGCATCAGTGTTCAAGAATTTGAGGAATTTGTCAAGATAAAGTAGTCATTTCTGCCACGTGCTCCCCAGAATGAACATGTGTCGATTTGATTCGGAGTGATTCACGCGTTCATCTTCTCTTATTTCATCTTTTTTTCTTCTGACGCAATAGTGCAAGCGTTCAAGTAAATTGTATTTTGTTGCTACCCTTTGCTACAATAACCTAATCGTTATAACTAACATATAACCTTTAAGTTTTAATCTATTTTAACCAAATCGTTTATGCTGGCATTCAGGCATTTTTATATGACTAAAATAAACCGCTGCTCTATTGACAGGTTGTATTTTGCATTAGTTAATCTGATTGCTATTTTTAAAAACTTCAATTTATAATCTTGTTACTTTGCGCGTAGGGTGTGTAAATTGAATTGCGACTTGATTATGAAGAATTGATTAATGAAAAGTGCCTGGCTCGGCACTGAGGTTGATGACTGCAAACTCGGTGCACTTGCCGCTAATTGCAATTCCTGTTTTTTGGGCGTTTTCAGCATTCCAGCTTCTGTGAGCTGGTCCTGGGCACTGCAAGACAAGCACAGTTATCTTGATATTTTCAGCAATGCTTGTCGTCATTTGAGTGAGTCAGTGTGTGTGTGCGTGTGTGTGTGTGTGTAAGTGAGTGACTAGTGCTCACCGACTAGTGCGACTAATCGCGCACATCCGGTGGACATTGAAGCTGCAGACACTGGCCGATCTTTAGCTTTTGTTGCCCACTTTTTCACACTGTAAAGTCATATTGTCTGATCGTGGCTATAAATAGACTAGTTTGCTAATGTCTCAATTGTGGGCAAACACATGTGTCTAAATAATTCGAAAACTGAACTTGAAAAATTAAATTGCACAGCAGTGTCAACAAGAATTTTTATAGCAAAAATGATTTTTACAATTTTACACAAACTTGTAGCTAATCGCATTTTTTATTATTGCTAGTTTTACTTTGTTTTAATTGTTAATTTTGCTAAGTTTAAAATTTTTTATTTTGAACAAATCTTTTTCTTGCTAATATGTGTGCAATTCTAAATAATGTGGTTAGTAACCGCTTTTGGTGTTCAGTTTTCCACTCGCAATAATTAAATAGTATACATCCGATGGTGCGCATAATAAAAAAGCAATTTGAAAACGGCACATCAAGAGGCAAATGACACTAGGAGAATGTTTCGATGTAGTACTGAGAACGGGACGTTTGTCGTTTTGAATAAATTGTTTGCAGTCAACTGCGGTGACACAAGTTTGTCACTGTTGTGTCACCCATCAAATTGTAATTGCTTCCAAACAAAAAATCTGACAACATAAACAAAAAATTGCTGCAGCTGCAGCAGTTTAGACCGGTTAATGACAAATAGCTGTTTGGCTAAACACATTTTTTATACTTGCACCGGAATGATTTCTAAATCAAATTCCGTGTGATGTGCAATTCTTTTTACATTAATACAGAGTAAAATGTCTCTTGTTTGTATTTGTAGCTTTATTAGGAGATCGTCCTGGCGACCGGCACTAACATTGCATTACTAATTGCAGTCATTACTGCTTTTTCATTGCTTCCTAACATCTGGTCTAGTCAGGCCACAGTTTGCTTTCTATAACCAGTTTTGAAATTGCAATCAAATGCAGTTTTTATGAATCAGCTAAACCTGCAAATGTGCATTGCTAGGACGATTGAGTTAGGGCACTTGATTCGCATAAAGAATTTCATCTATCCGGTTGAACTGTTACCAACTGGGTGGCCACTGATGTGCTGCTCACTGGCAGTTTATTTATACACACTGTCTAATAAGCAAAGTGCACAACATTAGGCCAAGTTTGACGTCAGTTCTTGTTTGTATCATTTTACCAATTTGTCATCAACAAACTAGTTTGCATGGTAGAAACACTTCTTTTTTATGTGCAAAGTTGTGCAACAAAATATGAATTCTTATTTCAAAATAGTTTGTTTTTATAAATTAAACCGCAAACCTTTATTTTTAAGTTGTTTAAATTAAAATTTAAAAATATTGTAAATTTTGCTTGTTAAAATATAGTCAAAAATGACCATAATGTACTAAGGTTTGTTATCTGCGTCCTTGCAAACCTACTGTTTGCGAGTTCTTAACTTTTTAGACAGCTGTATCAAATTACATGTTGTCAGTTTAATGATGCCAGAAAACTTTTACTGACAATAGGCGATAGGGTGAATGCAAAAAATTGATTGCTGATTTGTGATGTGAAATCGAATACCTTAACATTTTGTGTGCAAAATAAATTTAACACGTTGCAAAAATTTTTTTATTTTAGGCTAAAACAAACTTATTCTCAAATAGTTTTTATTGTTTATTGAGCACTTCAGTAAAGTTTGCAAACTTCTTTAGAGCGCTAGCTGCTTACTTTCTCTGCCAATTTGGCTGTTGTAGCCAATTTACGTATCGGTTTTATTATCTCAATTGTACTGTATCATATCAACGCTAAAAAAGTATGTGCAGTGTGTGTGCAATGGCGTACAGTAAACATCAGCGCTTAACATGGCACCTTGTGTACACACACACACACGCACATGCACACGACCATCATACACTTAGGTAAATGAATGTGCTTATCGGGTGATCAACAAGATAGTACATTCTCTAAGTTTTAAAACTTTTAAAACATTTTTGCTTTTACCGGAACACCGGAAACAGTTAATTAATGGCAGACCATTAAGATTTCCACCAGTGTTTTTGCCTTTAGAACACTAATTTGCACCGAAAAAGAAGAACATCTGCTGGTGTGTTAAACGGTGCTGTTCACGGTGCAAAAAGCACCATCACCACCACCATCAGCTACAATGTTGACAGCACTCGCTACACTTCACAGGAAAACCTTTTTTCCCTTTTCTTTTCTTTTCTCCTCTATTCCTCTTTTTACCTCCCCCTTTCTTTCTCTCTGACTGACTGCAAGATCAGAGTGATCAGCAGCAGCAGTTGCAGCTGTAGCAGCACTTAGCAGCACACTGGTGCTGATTGCCGCCTTTTTAACAACTCAGAAACAAACAGAGACAAAAAGATACAGAAAGAAAGAGCAAAAACATCAGTCGCGACGCCTTCCGCTGCACCGCTGCATTATCTCCAAATACCCTTGCACTGTCTGTCTGTTTCAGACGTTGGCAAGGATTAATAACTGGATACTACTTAGTTGTTGGTTCTGTTTTACTTTCGGTTGACCAATTTTACCAAACAAGCACACTTTTTTGACAATTTTGTAGCATTCTGGCAATTAGGGAAAGGTGCACTTGAATAGTTTAATTGCTCATTGTACTAGTAGTACTTTTTTATTTAGAAGCAAACACACGGTGCATTTAGTTTGCAAACTAATTAGAATTTTTAAATGTCAAAGTAGTCTGCACATTTTAACGGAAATAAGCTGCATGAGCAGTTATTTTTAAGCTGCATTGATCACTGTCATGTTTTCTATATAAAGTCTTTAAACTTTTCAAAACTAACAGTTTGCCTTCACTTCTTTAGGCTGTACATCTACCCCAAAAATCACAAGTTTTCACTATCACCACTATTCCCAGTATTCTCACAATTCTCACTGCTGTCTTACCATTGATTAGCCAAAAACTTATCAAACCAGACAATCGCCAGGCAATCAATCAGTTCCCCTTTCACCCTGTCAGCCGAGGGGCACAGTGAAGTCAGAAATGAGTTGAACTGCCTCTGCCGCCGCTGACCGCATTGATTGCCTGCACTGACGCACACCGCAATGACACACCATCACTACTGCTACTCACTAACTGACACCTAGCCAGCACAAAAAGGCCACAACTGGGCCCACCATTCAGAGCCATGGAGGGCTCACTGAACCACCACCTCCTTCGACCTTGTTACCTTCCTACCACCACCACCACCACCACCAAAACAATCACCATTACCACCACGACCATGTTACTTCGGATACTCTCCCCTACCAGTCAGAAGCACCTTAAAAAAATGAAACACATCAGTATTACTACGGCCATTCTCCTCTTGTTTGGCCTTTGCCTTCTTCTCAACCTACCAGCTGGCGTCCACTCAAAGAAAGTGGGCGTTTCTGCCCACCAATCCTTTGACATCACCAAAACAAACGTCAAACTGCTGATACCGGGCAAATCCGGCAGCCTGATTCACCTCGCCTCCATGACCTACAGCGACTCACTGCCCAATGTGACCTTTGCCACTTTCGCCTTCACCGGACCGGGGCACACCGACCTGCTGACGCAGACGCTGGCGCAGGTCAATGGCAGCACCAAGGTGTTCATCGGGGCGCGAAACTACGTACATCGACTCTTTGCTCAGGAGGATGATAATGACTCCAACGGCGGCAAACGTCGGCTAGTTTTGGAGGAAAGCAGCTCCCGAATAGCCTTCCGCAACCAGTCCGCCTGTCCGACGGTGTACGCCGACCAGGTGGGCCTCTCTCCGAAGCCGGTGGACAATGACATGAAGGTACTTTTCGCCTACCCCGGCCATGCCCTCTTCGCCTGCGGCACGGACAACTGCGGCCGTTGTGAGACCTTCAAGCTGCACGACTTCACCGCCCGGCGACCTTTCTTCAACGCCAAGGTGGACAATGTGGCCGATTTTATCGGCGGCCGCAAGTCGGCCTTCGTCTTTGAGGGCCACTACAAGACGGCCAACGCCTACTACGTGGCCGTAGAGCCGGACGGCCGGCGACAGGACCAGACGCCGCCCTTCTTCTCGGCGAGAGCCATTAAGAAAAACGGTAAACTTTTTAGCCTAATTTTGCTTTCAAAACTAAAACTAAAACCTCTCTTTTTTTTCACAGAAATCATCTACACCTCCTCAATGTCCTTCTACTCGAGCCGCATCAGCCTGCACCAGCAATTTAGCTCCACTCACCCGATGCGCATGCTGTACGGCTTTGAGCACCACAACTACGCCTACCTGCTGACCGTCCAGCCGGACAGCCTGCACAATGACACCGCTCTCCTGGAGACTCGGCTGGCGCGCATCTGCACCAACGACCACTACTTCAACTCGTACATGGAGATTCCCCTCGTCTGTCGGGTGGGCGACTCGGGGACAGGCACCACCACCACCATTCACCGAGAGGCACTGGCCGCCGCCCTCTCCCACGACGCCACGGAGCACTTTGGAAAGCGGCTGCTGTACGGCGAGCCGGCGCAGGGCAGTGCTGCCGCCTCGCTGTACGTCAGCTTCAAGAATGACGGCGGAAAAACTTTGCAGCCAGAGAGCAGTCCGCTGTGCCGCTTCGACATGGCCGCCATTGAGGAGGCCTTCCGCAGCACCGCCGTCCGCTGCAACACCAACGGCGACGACGTGGAGCTGCTGGCGACGCTGCACGGCACCGGTGCCGGCAGTCTGAACATGTGCACTCGTGTCGAGCGGTACAACGATTCGGACATCTCCTGCGGCAGCGTCCTCGATAATGGCTTCATTCTGGGGCGTACGCCGCCGCCCAGTACGCACATCTTTACGCTCATAAACGGTAACATTTGTTGCTTCACTTTGATAACCAGTTTTTAAAAATGTTAACTTTTTTCCTTGAATGTCTCCTCTCAACAGATGTCATCACCTCCATCGGAGCGGCCACCTTCACCGTGAAGAACCGCCGAAAGCGGGCCAGCAGTGGCGGTCAAGTAGTGGATACGCTGCTGCTGGGCACGCAAAAGGGCCGCCTGATGAAGGTCGGCCTGCGGGACTTTGAGTACAAGATGACCAAGTTCTTCTCGCAGCGAAACGCCAACCTGGGCCCGTTCATGCCCAATCCCTCCTTTGACGCCCAGACGGGCAACTTTTACTTTCTCACCAAGCGCTCAGTGACCGAGGTGCCCGTCGTCCGCTGTCAAGTGTACTCCACTTGCAGCGCCTGCTTCCGCTCCAAGGATGAGGAATGTTTCTGGAACAAGGGACAATGTATGTTCCGAGAGGAGGTGAAGTTGCAAGACCGCCACGTTCAGTGTCCGCCGGAGGTGTTCAACTTTCAGCCGAGGGAGGGGCCGAAGGAGGGCGGTACTGTCGTCTCCTTCTACGGCTTCAACTTTGGCATCGGCGAGGTGCTGCAGAACAACAAGGACACCAACTTCTTCAAGGTGACCATTGGCAGCAAAGTCTGCTCGCTGCTTGAGCGCACCAACACCTTTTTCACCTGTCGAATTGAGGACCGCGGCGATGCTAAGGACAGTGAGGGTAAGTGCTAATGTGCTAGTGAACAAGAGAACAGCTGTTTATTGATGTACTTTTTTGTTGGGGTAAACCAAACAGGAACCATCACCATTTTTGCCAGCGACACCAATGCCTCCAACTACCACACGCTAATGTACAACATTTACGGGAAAATTACGCTGGAGAACAAGTTTGCCTTCAAGACCGCCTCGCTGGTGGGCGTTCACCCCAACTATGGACCGTATGCGGGCGCCACCCGCCTCACCATTGCCGGCACTGATCTGGGCATTGGCAGCAATGTCTCCGTGAAGATTGGCAACAGCTACTGTCCAGTGGTAAGCCTTTTCAGTTGTGCTCTTTATAAACGAAAAAAACAGTTTTTAACGCACAGTTTCACTTTTTTGTCAGGTGGTACGTTCTCGCTCGTACGTAATCTGCGAGACGCCTTCACTGGAGCAGACCGGCGTCAATGTGACCCAATCGAAGCAGATTGAAGTTTCCATCGACAACCACAACATGATCATCAACGGCGACCGAACCATTCCCCTATACGGCAGTACCCTTTTCCACGGCGACGATGCCTCCTCCTCCTCCTCTTCGCATCCCCAAATGTACAAACCAAAGCGAAAGCGGACCTCTTACCGAGATCTCGACCATCCCTTCAGCAACATCAGCACCTTCATCGAACTGCAGGCAGGCCAGCTGGGACCGCTTCTCTTCGGGGAGTCCTTCCAGTACCGACCCAATCCGCTGGTGACCGGCATCAGCGACCGGCCGGAAGAGGAGCGGAACACCAAAACGTACGACAACTTCTACACAGCGGCCAGCGGCCGGACGGTGCTCACCTTCGACGGCGACCACCTCAACTCGGTGCACTACCCCATGCTCAGTCTGTACTTTGAAGGTAGCCGTTCAGGAGGAAATGGTCATCCAAACAGTGACGGGAACTCTAAAAGTCAACCACAGCGAAACGCCACCAGCGTCCCCTGCTCTGTGGTGTCCGCCCGGCGAATCACCTGCCTCCTGCCGCCCCTGCCCCGCGAGCTGATGCCCATCGAGGTGGACCGCCCCGTCAGCGCCAGCTACGTCCTTCACCTGGACGGCCAACAGCTGGACAGTGATCACCTGCCCAAGGTGGCCCCCGCCCAGCAGGTGCTGAAGGGCACGCGCATTCTCTACTACCCCGACCCGCAGTTCACCGCCATCGACGACCCGCTGATCGTCTCCACGAGCAGCCTCCTCATTGAGCTGGAGGGCAAGTACCTCATCCACGACCTCCCCTATCAGATCTTCCTCAATGACTCCGCCACGAAGTGCATCGTCACCCCGGAGGCCACCTCGCCCAGTCTTCTCAAATGCAAGCTCAACATGGAACAGGAGATGGTCGACTACCTGTACGGCCAGGAAATGGAGCTAACCGTGGCCATTGGTGACCGAGTGGAAAGGTTTGTCTATCTCTTTAAAAACAGTTTTGATACTAACTTTTGATAACTTTACTTGTCCTTTTCCTTAGCATTGGAATTGTCAAGCTGCAAAATGAAGCTTCGCTCTCTACTGTGGGACTGGTTTTTGTCATTTTGGCCTCTCTGCTAATCGTCGTTGTCATCTGTGCTTTTGTCTACTACAAAACGCAGCAAATTAACTCCTCAAATTCAAAGGATAACTACAATTGGACCGAGCTTGTTCTCAAGTCAAAGACTTTGAGTAAGTAACTGTTTTGGTTTGTATAACATGTGTGATTATAATCACCTTTTTTTGCAGAGGATTTCTTCAATGAAGCCTACACAAACTTGGATTACTACACACAACTGGAGGACATGGGCAAAATTATCGACCCAAAAGATGTTCAGAAGTCGGACACCGTGCTCGGTGTTGGCAATTTTGGCATAGTCACCCGTGGCAAGTTCAGAAATGAGTGTGTTGCCATCAAAACGCTGAAACGAAAAAGCAGTGCCGTGCCCACATTAGATCCAGAGAGTAAGTAAACTTTAAATAGCTTAAATCGTGTTATAAAACAACGGTTTTTATTCCTTTTTATGTAGCTCCTGAAACTCCTGACGCTGATCCAACCGCTTACCAGGACAAAATACTGGCTGGTTTCTTTGACGAGGCAATCACCATGAAGGACTTCAATCACGTCAATGTTCTCTCGCTAGTCGGTGTCACCTTGGTCGACAATTACCCCTCCATTCTGCTGCCATTCATGACCTACGGTGATCTGGCCACTTACGTGCGAAACAGCATGCACAGTCCCAGTGTACGCGATCTGCTTGACTATGCAATTCAGGTGGCACGAGGTACTTCTATATTTGTAAACATATTTACAAACATTTCAAACTTATCTTTTTAAAACTTTTCTAGGAATGACCTACCTGGCGGGCAAAAACTTTGTCCATCGTGATTTGGCGGCCCGAAACTGCTTGATCGGCCAGTTTAACGGCGAGGCGGTGGTCAAGGTGGCCGACTTTGGGTTGAGCCGCAAGTTTGAGGATAAAGAGTACTACCGCATCAACGGCAACAAGGAGCTGCCCTACCGGTGGATGCCCCCTGAGTCGCTCAATGGCCTCAACATTGTCACCTCAAAGAGCGACGTCTGGTCGTACGGGGTGCTGGTCTGGGAGCTGACCACCCGAGGGCAGATCCCCTACGGACAGCTGGACTTTTCCGGCGTGCTGGAGCTGCTGAAGAACGGCCAGCGACTGACCCGTCCCGAGTTTTGCCCGGACATCATCTTCTCCATCATGTCCCTCTGCTGGCTGGCCGACGTCAATGAGCGGCCGGAGTTCAAGGACGTACTGGCCTGCATGGAGGAGGCCTTCCGCATGTTGCACCTGCAGGAGAGCAACACCTACGTGAACCTCTCGGAGCCGGTGCCCACAAACCCGGTGAACAACACAGTGTCGTCCGTCAACCAGTTCGACTACCGCCGACCGGACATTCAGCAGCAGGTGCAGCAGTACTTCGACAAGTCGCGCTCCTTCCTTCAGTTCCTCACCAACCAAAATCCGGAGCTGTACGAGGACATGGAGCTGGACATGGGCGACAGTGGGTCAGCGCAGTACCCCACCTACGCGCCGCCCTCCTACTCGGCGGCCACGGCGATGCCTTCGGAGAGTATCGTCATGACCAGTGCTCCCACGACGAGTGCTAGCTCCGCCAACGGCTATCTAGGCCCTCATGAGACGCACTTTCTGCCGAAAAGCAGCGGAAGCGGCGTCATCTCTAGTCCAAGCACCGCCGCCAAGGCCGCCGTCGCAGTCAATGGAATGATGAACGGCGACTACTTGCACTTCTCCGATGCGTCCACTTTGCCTCGTTAGAGCCAAGTGTTGCCTGTCTAATATGTTCTCCATATTGCACGAACAATCCACCGCAATTATAGTCACCCACCACCATCACCCTTGTACAATCGAGAACATCCCCAAATCACTGCATATACCCCACCACATTGCCACATTGCCACGCACACACATAGGATACTCGATCTCATATCAGCACACACACCGTTGATCACCACAGTCATTCACCACCCTTGCATTTTTCGGCGTGCACCCCCTTTTATATTTTGATTGTTCCGACACACCAAATTTTCAACTTGAGTTATTTTTTTAAAGTGACCACTTTTCACCTCCGTCCCCTTCTATTTTTTTGTGCACAATCTCACTACCGGCGCACTTTAAAAATAGCAAAAAGTGGCTCATTCTGTAAAACACACACCGTTAATTCTTGTTCTTGTTTTTGTCCTTGTAAACACCAAACTTTTCAATTGTGATCTATTGAACTTTTTCCTTATTTTATCCTACCATTTTGTAATTTTAAAAAAATCAATCATGTGCCAATATCAAGATAAGAAGATATTTCAAGTTCTTTTAATTATATAACATTTTATTTATTGTGTTCACACATGCTTTTTCTAATGGCAACTGCTTTTTTCAACAGCCTCTACTGTTATATGACCTCAAATGTATTTTTCGCTTTCCATAAATACAATATTTTTGCTTTTAAAATTGCGTTCTTGTTTAAATTTCATAGTTTCTGAATTGCTTCAAAAGAGAAGTTTCCTTTTCACTTGACCAGTGTTGGTGGCCAGTGGTAAACTGTGTTTCAGTTGGACTTGAAATTGGTTGGCTGTTCCAGTTGCCATTGCTGTTAGATGAAGTGGCATTGGTGTCTGTTTCACTGATGTCCACTTGGTTAGGCATGCAAAGTGCTGGTTTGCACGGGCGACCACTGGCACTGCCAAACCAGTGAATGGAGTTGTGCAGCCCTCCGGACTCGTTCAGCTGGCACCACTTTCGGTAGCTGACGTGCAAGCCCGACTGACGCCAACGATCGTAATCTCGACGACGCTTTTCATCACCGAGAATCTCCTTGGCCCGCTGCAGCTTGCAGAACTTGTTGTCAATGGCGCACTTCTTCTCTGCCGACTCGGCCGAGGATGTGCAGCTGGTTGTGCCGCACTTGTCCGGATGCAGCTCACGAACTCGAACGCGGTACTCGGCGTTGATTTGGTCAGTCTTTTGTTGAGAAAAAAGAGTTGGGCAGTCAATGCAAACAATTTTGTTTTAGTTCCAGTTAGTGGTTATTTATTTTGCTTACTGTAGCTTCTGGGTGGCAGCCGAGAATGGCGTAAAGGTCGTCGTCACCAACGGCATCATTGTCCGTTTGTTTTTCTCCCTCACAGTTTGCCGTTTTATCAGGTTTTTTGTAAGAAAATATATCGTCCATGTAGTTTAAATTCATATTGTAAGATAATTTTTAAGAACAATTAAACAAGTTTTTCAAAATGTGTTGATCAAAACAGTATATTTTTAAGATCAAAAGTTGTCAAAAACAGGATGCGGCATAAGAAGCTTTTGTGTAGTTGCTCAACTGTTTAAACGCTGCTTTGAATGAAGTACTCTCACAAAAAAAATTGGCAATATATTGGCAAAAATTCAATTTAGATCAAACAGGCAAACGGTGAGCGAGAAGCATCCAAGTAGAGCATTTTATTGCAATATAGTTTTTGGCATCGATCTTTACACGCTTTTTTACTTCTACACAATAGAAGGGTGAAAAGAGCAAAAGGTCATAATTAAAAGTGCTGTGATTTTTACTAACAAATTTAATGAAAAAACTGTTTTGTTTTTCATTTTGTTTATGCGTATCAATTCTAGAGAGTCGCCTGATAGTAAACTGGAAAACACTCTGCCTCAGGGTAAAAACGGCATATGGAAAAAGCTGTTGCAAATAAAAAACTAGTTGTTCAAGGACAATTATTGAAATAAAACTAATTGAAAACTTGTCATTTACTTTTTCATTAAAATACAAATTTTGGTTTATTTAAACATAAAACTTTTTAATTTTAAAACTTAATTTATTTGCACTAAATCTAACCATTGTGCCATTGTCACCAAGTCGCAAAAAATATAATAAAATACCAAAAGAGAGGTATTCAATGTCAGCGCATGGCAATGCGCCTTTCATTGCCTGTGCATTAAATGCCTGAATGGTGTGTGCAGCATGTGATGCGTGTGCACAGTGTGCACTGCACACACCCGACAGCCCTTCACTTGGGCTGCAGCGCCCCCACCAGTCTTTCTGCCTGTAAGATTGTTTGTGAACGGCAACGGCAGCGGCAGCAGCAGCCTGGCTCGTTTCACCACTGCTACGTTTAGTCACTGGCACTGACAACATTGAGCAGTGTGCTCCAGCCAGCCGCTACCGCCGCTCGGTGTGTCTTTTCACATTTACTCACACTAAAACTCAGACAGAGCCTGAGCTTAAGACACTGTTGTCCACTGAGAAACACATACACACCACAATCTTCTGCTGTGTGTGTTGTGTTGTTTGGCAGTGCAATCCGCCGGTTTGACTCATTCCACTCGGTGGTTGTGTATGTGTGTGCTGTATGACTGTTAGCCAGACGCTGTCACACTGATGACGCCCAGCCAGTCCACCACCACAACATGAGTTGTCCCAGGCGTATTGTCATCTGAGTTCTGTTCTAACTACTTTCTGTGTTCTTCTGTTTGCATTTAACGCCATTTTGTGCTCTTACGTGTTTGCCAGGAACTGAAGACGACAGTGTTCACTTTTTTATCAGGTTTGTTGACATTCTGATATTTGCAAAGTTTTTTATTTGATCTTTAACTGAAGTTTATATAAAGTGCTAACATTATTAACATTTTTGACTAGATTTACATTCAAAATTATCAAATTTTTACGCCAGTTTTAAGCTCATTTTACCATTCACCAGTTGATTTGAGTGCGTCATACAACTTTTATTACTAATTCTACACATGTAAGTTTGAAAAATTACCAATATAAAGCATTAACATGTGGTTTATTTTTATAAACAGAAGACTGAGCAATCTTTGAAAAACAAATAAATTTTTCCAATCATGGCTGAAAATCCGCCAATTCGTCCTCAACGTGGAATGGTTCGCAATAACCGAGAAACGATTGTAAGCATTTACTAACTGTTATATGTTAATAATATAATCAATTTTTTTGTTGCATTATTTCTTCTCAGGGTGGACTGTTGATGTCAGTGATCCGGTCACTTTCCACATCACGTGACCTTGCAGACCGAGATCGTGAACGGGCAGAACTGGAGAAAGGCTACGTTCTCTGCGACCAAAAGCTGAACGAACTGGTCGCCCAACACAACACCGACCTTTATCATGTAAAGAGTTAATGCACTACTTCAATGGAATCATTTTTCAACTTTCATGCTTTTTCAGATGATGAACACATTCTCAAAAATTCTAAACAACCTTGGACGATCTAAAGAAAAGCTGCTGGACACTCGTGAGAAGCTGATGAACTGCGAAAAGCTACTGCACTGCAAACGTGATGAGTTGCGAAAGCTGTGGCTTGAGCTCTACGAGAACAAGGCCGTCTTTGACCTGCTGGAGCGCATTGAGACGGTTTCCAACCTGCCTAAACAGGTCGACTCGTACATCTCAAAGAAGTACTACCTTCACGCGGCGCAGTGTTGTGTGGAGGGACTTCGCCAGCTGGGCGAGGAGGCAGGTGGCGGAAACTCAGCTTCGTCAGCCTCTAACATGCCACCGGGCAAACCTGGCTCTCGGTTTGGTGATTCAGGCCACGGATCGCTGAGCAAAATTGAGGCCCTCTCCGAGGTGCGCAGTGAACTGCTCACCCGAAAGGAGGCCCTCTTTGAATCGGCCATTGATGAGCTGCACCGCCACCTCTACCTGATATCATCCGCCGATGTTCGTAAGCGTTTCCACCGCACTGGGTCATTTCGTTCCTCAGGCGACAATCAACATTCTGAGCTCACTGCCGAGCAGCGATACCGTAAGAGTATGTCCTCCATGAGCAGCATCTCCTCCAATAACAGTAATTACCATCAAAACTTTAGTCCTTTTTATCTGAGTAACTAATTGTACTAATTTGTTTCACTTTGTTTGCCCTTGTAGAGCTCAGCCCTGCCATTGATTTGTCGCCAAAAATAGGCCGCCATTTTGATTCACCGTCTTCTCTATTTCAACCGTTTGACGGTGATTCCACCAGCTTTGATGACTACCCCGAGGAGGACAGCCGCCAGTTTATCTCCATGCTAACCAAATGCCTGGGACTGATGAACAAGGTTCCCGAAGCGATTGAGGTGATTCGCGACCGCTGTGACCGCGAGTTCATCAACATCGTCATCAAGACGGCCCAAGAGGTACTTGTCACTTCAGGCGGCGGCGGCACTTCTGTTGGAAACGGATCTGGAACACGCTCAAACAGCTTTCTCGACATTTCCTCCATTGGCTCTGATTCGCTGGGCAACAGCACCTTTGAGACGGCAAAGAACTCGTACTTTGGGGGCAGCTCTCAGTACTCAGGACATCATCATCGCCATCATGGCCAGCAGCACATTCAGGCAGTGCTCTCCTGCACCACTCTTCTGGGCCATGTCTACAATGGCTACAGTCACCTGCTGCCGCCTTCTCTGGCTCGAAATGCCGCCCTCAACAGCCAAACGCTGCAGCTGAGCAAGTGTTCGCTACAGCTGCAGGACTTCTTTGACCTGTTGATGCGCCAGTACCGGGCCATCGTCTCGCTGCACGAGTCCATCGTTCTGCCTAATCTGCAGAAGATTGAATCGGGGCTGCACGCTTTTGGTGACACCATTGCCGATGCTGATGGCGGCTCAGACGCCTCAGGCCGTTCGCTGACCAATTTCTACTCGGCGACTGATTTGTGGGCAAAAGTTCAATCGTTGGTGCAGCAGCTGTTGGAGTTCTTTCTGGACTCCTCCAACCTCACCCATCACCATCACCCCCACCATCATCATTTGAACCAAGGCGGCAACTCGCTGAACCTTCTCTTCAGCCACGCTTCGATCCTCTCTTCTGCCGGTCATGGAGCTTCATCGGCGGCCAACGCCCTCTCTGGCCACGCCGACAGCCAGCTGCCCACCGACTACTCGAGTTACTTTGTGAAACGACGGCCGCTGGTTGGGGCAATGAACGCCATGAATGTGATGTCAAAAAATACGCTCAATGCTGTGGTGAACACTGCTGCCGGCGGCGGCGGTGGCGGCAGTGGAAATGCGCCCAACGACCTTTCAAATAATCAGTCCTCGAGCACTTTGACCGGTCATGGTGCCTCAAATTCTTCAGGAACTCTGATGCACAGTTCTACCAATCAGCAGAACCAGCATTCATCGAGCAGCAGCACCGCCAACTTTCTCTCGAACATGGTGGGCAACAGCAGCAACAGCAACTTTAGCAACAACAGCGGAAATCGAGCTGGGCCCAGTGCCAGTCTCTTCAAATTCGACAACTCTTCACAGGCAATGGCCTGGAACGGCTTCCTCGCCGAGCAGCAGCAGCAACAGAGTGCGCAGCTACTTTCGCCCAAAGACAGCGACAAGAAGGATGACAAGGGGGAAGGCGAAAACGACCAGACCGATCAGAACGCCTTCTCGCCCACCAGCGCCTCGGTGACCTCGCCCTCGGTTATTGGGAAGCTCTTTGAGACACTGCGAACCATCTCCACGCCCTCACCGGACAATCTGGTTATAATCTACGAGACGCTGATGAAGTTCGCCCAGCAGAGTCCGCCCTTCACCGACCCGGAGCTGGACTTGGATGCGCGCAGCATTCGCTCGCTCACCACCTCGACCACTTCCAAAAGCAGCCATCACCAACAGCAATCAGCACAGCTGGACCAGTATGGCATCAGCATAAACAGCAGCAACAGCCACTTGCAAAGCTACCTCGTCTCGGCGGCGGAGAAGTTTGCCGCGCACATCAACGAGCAGCTGGAGAAGATGATGGAGCTGGCGGCGAAGTCCCTCGAGTCAGGCAGCACCGTCTCCATTGCGCACATGTCGCCGCTGACTGCCGCCTTCAACAGTTTGACAGAGGTGGAGTCAAGTTCCGGCGGCGAACTGCAGGGAAACCTCATCAGCAAGGCGCAGCAGAATCAACACCATTTTGCCCAGCAGCAGCTCAACTCGAAGCTCTACCCGCCGCTGCTGGAGAGCGCCGTCCTCGTCGACGTGGCCACTCGTGATCTGCGCGCCCTGATGCAGGCCATGCCCGACTACAGCAACATCTTCCTCGGCTACATCTGCAACTACCTGAGCGCCTTCAAAGACGCCTGCACCGACGCCTACAATGGCATCGTCGAGACAACTGCTCAAGCGGGAACAGCTTCCTCCTTGGGAAGTGCTGGTTTACAGAGCAACTACCCAAATGCCATGTCGCCCAATGCTGAGGGTGAACAGCAGCAGCAACAGCATCACCACCACGCCTCTTCTTCAACAAGCCGACGAATCATCTCCGCGAACTGGGCCAAGGACGAGGACATCACCCGCCTGCTCAAATTTCTGCCCAACTGGAAGGCGCTGGACGAGCACCAAAAGCAGTCGAATGACGCCTCCTACTACCACCACCTTCAGGGCGGCCCCCATCTGATTCCCTCCATCAAACCGTCAAACTCCCGACGGAACTTCAAGACCTCCCGGCAGATGTCCTCCTTTGACGAATCGCCCGAAGAGATCCGCCTGCGCAACATGAAGGAGACGGAAATTCTCATTCAGACGCTCTCGCAGGAGGTTCGCGACACGGACGTCCTCTCCTCGGAGAAGGGCCAGTTCCGGCAGCTGGCGCAGATGCAGGAGTCCTTCGAGTGGACGGCCGCCCGCTGCCAGGACCTGGTGAACTCCATCGAGGCGATGAAGGAGCAGGTGGACCACCCCGGCGTGGAGCAGTTCCGCCAGCTGCCCGACGTCTACATCGCCACGCTGAACAGCCTGGCGCTGGACTTTGCCGAACTGGCGGAGACCATTCTGCTGATGATGCACCTCGAGGTGCGCGTCCACTGCTTCTACAACCTCCAGCAGCTGGACAGCCACTTCTTCACCACGCCGGCGCCGCCCCTCGACCTGGAGGTGCAGACCAGTCGCGCCAGTCAGGAGCACTACTCCGACGATCCGAAGATCTTCCCCCTGCTGGACGACCTGAAGCGGATGCACGACGAGTTTCAGCGCGCCTCCCTCAAGTCCTTCAAGATGGTGTACATCTTCGAGGGCCTCGACCACCTGATCGCCACCACCTTCATCAACTCGGTCAATGACGTGAAGCGGGTGAAGCACCTCGGTATCAAGCGGGCCTGCCGTGCCATCTACGACATTCAACGCCGCCTCTCGACCATTACCAAGAACCGTGAGCTGGCGCTCGACTACGCCCGTCAGTTCTTTGAGCTTTTCCTCACCTCGCCGGAGGAGATCATGGCCTCCATTCTGGAGCGAGGGCCCACTTTTCACACCGCCGAGTACGAGATTGTCTTCACGCTACTTCACCAGAGTGGCCTGGTGAACAGCAACAGCGTCGAATCGGCGCACTCTCAAAACGCCAACATGGAGGTCAATCTTCGGCGCCTGCGGGAGATTCTCAACAACAGCAGCGTTCAGATATAAGTGCCCGCCAATCAGCCAACCAGCCAATCAGCCAATCAGTGATTCTCCGCCGTTCCTAGTAGTATTCAGTTCACACATGCACGATGCAAAGAATATAATTTTTTAACACATAATTTTATAAAAAGCAAATTAAAGTACAAAATAACTGTGTTCAATTGCGTCAGTTCAAACCTAAGTATCAATAAAAATAATAACTGTCATGACATTTTAATATTGGTAATGTAGTGCTTTTTATTAGAAACAACGGGTGGTCAAGAGCAATGAACAGTCGATGGGCTGCAATGCCACATGAGAACGGATTAAAGGTGAAAACAAAGGTAGTTCCAAAAAGTAGCTTTACAGTAGTAGTAGTTGTAATAATTGTTTTTATAATTTTCATTGAGGTCAATAATGGCTGAATACTGGTGATACGAAAAAGAGAGTTTGAAAGTGTGTGTGTGTGTGTGTGTGTTTGTGTGAAAAATATCAAAAAGTGGTGGTGTAGTATGTTTTGTGGTCTTGTGAACAGAATGTATTGGAATGTGCCCAGTGATGAGCCCTGGGGTCTGTCCTGTTTTGTGCCAATGTCTGCTGTTGTTGCTGTTGCTGTTCCACCAGCTCTAACATGGATCGTAGTTCTCCTTTTTCTGACGGCAGCAAAAATGGCTAAAGATCTAACGGAAAACTATGCCGTCCTAACTAGCTTTTCCTTTTTCTTTTGCTCTGTAGAGACAAAGTATAGTTTTCGTTTCCCTTGACTTTTTCTGTCAATGATCTTCTAAACAAAAACATAGTCAATGTCAAAACATCCTTCAAACCGGCCGTAATAGAGCCGGCCCAGCAATAAGAATAACCAGTGAGTTTTCAGTAGACCTGACATTCTTCTTAAGAAGTTTTGCCTATTTCTTCTTCGTTTTGCCAATATTCTAGATCAGCAGGTCACCGACTTCCTTATAAAACTGCATTTTTTCCTGCAGCATCTTCAGCTTTTAAAAAATCTGCTTGTCAGCGACGACTGCAACGGGCTCACCATTGTCCACAAAAGTTCCCACATTGTGGCCAGAAAGAGCTGGCTCAGTAGCAGAAACAGTCTGTAAACAAACTTTCATTCACTGAAGCATTCATCTTAGTTTTCTTAAAAGTCGGGAAGCTAAACAAGTCGAGATAAATGCTAAGGTGACCAAAATTACTGAACGTCAGTCCGCCTCCTCTGACAAGAAAAAACTTCAAAAGCTAAAGGCGCTCCAGGCAAAAATGAAGTCGTACAAGAAAACCAGTTTTCTCATGATCTAGAATACTGGCGAAACGTTGAAGAAATAGGCAAAACTTCCTCTGAAGATTGCCTGACTTACTAATAGCTCAGTGGTTGTTCCTAGTGCTAAGCCGACCCCTGCAGGGCCGTTTTGAAAAAAGATTTGACTTTAACCAGGCTTTTGCTCAAAAGATGATCAACAGAAAAGAAAAAGGAAACGGCAACTGCACCTTGACATTACAGAGCAGAAAAACCCGGAAAAATTGGCTAGGACGGCATAAGCACCCATTAGATTGTCAGCCACTGTTGCGGCATCCAGAAGAAGAAGACGTACAATACATGTTAGAACTTTTAGGATGCAACGACAGCAACGAAAACAAACATGTGCTCTAGTCAGGACAGACTTACCCGATAGCCAGTGATGATAACAGATTGGTGGGCCATGACAATTGGTGGTGAATGGCCGGTGGCATTGGCAATGACAACGTCACTTGGAACTGATCAAAGGTGAAGACGGTGATGGCCATTTGGTTCGGGTGATGGAGATACTGGTCACTCTACGCAAAGGAGAAATACGAGACATGCTAGAACTGGTGTGATGCACAAACAACAACAAAAAGCAAACATGTGCCTTGAACAGGACAGACATACCCGATTGACAGCACATTGGTGAACCATGGCAGTTGGTGGTAAATCGCCGGTGGAAATGGCGATAGCACCTTCACTCGAGACTGATCAAAGGCAAAGAGGGCGATGGCAGTTTGGTTGTGTGGTGGTGGTGCTGGTCTTCGGTAGATACTGAACCTCTCAGTTTGACTGCCAGACAAGAAGTGACACTGGCACAGCGCTGCTCGTTTCGCAGTTCTTTCCTCTCCTCTGTCTGTGCAAGACCTGCCTTGGTAACAGCAGTGGAGGTGAAAACGTTTCTCGAACGTTTTTGCCTCCTCCTTTGCCTTCTATGACTCAACGTCTGGCTCGGACTGACAGTACGGCGAATGAGCGCAGGCAGATGAAGCAGCAGAGGCGAAGGGGCAGTCGTAGCAACACAACTCTGACAGGGGAATGTGGTTTCAGAAGAAAAGCGGAAGAGCAAGCACAGCCTTCACTGTGCAGCAGGGGGCAGCACTGTGCACTACTGATGAAGGCTAATCAGAAGCTCGGCTCTTACCGGGAAACGGAGAGAGACAGTGTGCCGCCAACTACTCTGCTCCCTGTGAATGGGCTTCTCAAAAAGAGAGTGTTGGCTGAGTTGCCAGTACGGTTCGTAAGCGGTTCATTTGGTTGCAGGTCGGGGGCGTGCAACTTTTCACAGCTGCAATTTATTGCAGACGCGCAGCCGCAGTAGCTGAATTGCAGCGTTTCAGCGCGTGCTGCAGCAGTCTGCAGCTGGCTTGCAGGCTGCAGCTGCTTGCCTCGCGATAAGGGGACTGCGCCTCGCTGAAAATGCAGCACAGAGCGTTGTAATGGAGAAGTAAAATTAAAAGTTTAAAACTATTGAGTTATAATAATTTAGAAACTTAAAGTTAAAATGTCAAAGAGTACTTTTTAAATTATTTTGTACTTGTCAGTTTAAAAATGGTTTGTTTTAAAATCAATTTGGGTGAAAATCTGAAGTTTGGGTGTTGCACTGTACTCTGGTATTCATTTCATCACTGATAAAAAACGTTGAGTGATAAGAATTGCAGAACGAATCCTTCACTGTACTCCTCCGCTCATTCGCTTTCCTCCTCGCTAGACAAGCAGCCACGTGCTCTTCTCAAGCGCTAAAAAAGTGATTTCTCTCTCCCTCTTTCTCTTTCTGCCTGCTTCCTGTTTGATACTTTTTCTTCATTGTATTTTTATACCTAATCATTATATACTTTCATTTTAGTTTTCTTTTTATTCATATACTCACCTTATTATCAATCATTTGTACAAAAAATCATATTCATCTAATATCCACTTTCATTACAGCATTTTTTACCTAACCATCATCAAAAACTTTCTTTTTCTTTTCATCATACTCACAGAATTTTAATCCTTATTACTATTTTTCTGCTTAGTTTTACTAGAACAAAACTGAATCTAACAGTGTTGCCTTACATTCCACAAAATCGCTTTGTCTGAGATAAGTGAATTTGTATCAGCCTGACAAACGAGTAGAAAAAGAGAAAAAACAAACATTAGCTTTCCTTCTTTGAGTAAAGTGTTGCAAAATCCTCGGAAAATTAACTTGCACTTTCGATTCTCTTTTTTAAAGACTAATTTTTACCATTTTACGTCCACGCCACTTGTCTTCTTTTGCACAATTAGATTGCACTCCACTTGCACACTAAAACTATTTTCCTCTTTTTCAATTTTTTTCAGTTTAAATAACTTTTATTAGTTGTTTATAACCTGCCTGCCTGCAAAATGTCGGGAAAAAATCTACGTGTGATTTTGCATGATTCTCGGAACGTAGCTATTCAAAAAGCTATTAATCTTTTCAGTTATGACTTTGTAATTAACGATGATGCTAACTTGATGTGCAAATTTTGCAAATTGGTTTTTGAAACTTTTGATGATAATATTTTAAAGAATCATGTTGAGTCTATGCCTCACAGAAAAAAATGCGTGACTTATGATTTAGAGAAAAGATTTAACAAAGGATTGTTAAAAGTTTCTTTTTCTATGGTAGAACAAAAGTTGGAGCAAATTGCCGAGGATGTAATGAAGTTAGAAAGTGCTTCTGATTTGAGAATTGAAACCATGTCAAAAGAGCAATTTGAGCTACAAATTGCTTCTAAACTAAATAACCTAACTTCTCAACAGCTTGTCAGCGGTAAATTAGAAAAGGTTAAGTATGCCTTAAACAACAAGTTATTTGTTGACCACTACTTGAACACAGTGCTTTGCGTGAAATGCAACGCTGAAATCAACGACTCTCTAAGCATAATGTCAAGCCACCTTGATAATTGTTATTCTGATTATAATTCCTTAATTCCAGTTATCGATTGGAAAGTCAGTGAGACACTTATTCCAATTGTTAACTCTCAGAAATATCTTTCTTTTTCATCAGAAAAAGATACTGTAAAGTGTCACGCTTGTAAAGATTCATTTCAATGCCATAAGCCTACCATTTTAAAGCATTTATCTAGCCAAAACCATGCTAAATGTGTCCAACTTTTTGAAAACAGTGTCATCATCAATAACTCAATTAATTCGGAGGATTTCACTAACTGGCTAGGTTTAACTCTAAGTTCTTCTAACATTTCTTTTAACTTAGTAAAAAGCCTAGAGAATTTATTTCAATCTTTCCTTGGTAGAAACATACCGTGTGAAGGAACTTTTAGAAACCACCTTCCAAAAATGTTTGATTTTTTGCAAGCAAAGGTTAAAGAAGAGATAGGAGACAATGAAATCTATTTGTCGATGGATGAAGCAAAAGTTACTAGTCTAAATTTATATTTTGTCTCTATTATAGTAGGTACTTTGTGTCCAGATTCTCCCGAACAACAAAAACATTTTGTTTTTAATTATGAGGTTTTGGAGGATGCTTGGACAGGTGAAAAAGTTATACAGCTTTTTGAACAAACTCTTCAACAGCTGTACGGAGTTTTATGGGCTGAAAAAACAAAAACTAAACTGAAGTTATTTCTAACTGACGGGGCTAGTCAGATGGTTTTTGCAGGCAAAAGATTGAGTAAACAGTACCCAAACATGCTTTTTCTGATTTGTCTTTGCCATAACCTTCACAACCTTTGTGAAACAATTATAAAAAAATTTCCTAATGTTAGTCGTTTTATTACATCTTTAAATAATATTCTTTATGCTTCACCTGCGCGAATGGATCATTTTCTGTCAACTTTTAATTTGAAAAAAAGACCAGTAAAAGCTGTTTTAACCAGATGGGGAACATGGTTAGATTCTTGCGAGTACTGGTATCACAACTTTAATTTTGCTTGTTCTTTTCTCAGCACTTTACCTGCCAAATCTAAAGAAGCTGATTACATTGTTCAAGCCAAAAATCTAGCAAACATTGAATCTACAAAAACTGAGCTTGAATTTATTTATGAAAACTATTGCTTTATAAGCAAAGTAATACATAAATTAGAGCAAAGAAATCAGTCAATAGAAAATTCTATCAAACTAGTTAAATCTGTAGAAGAAGGACTAAATAAGCAAAGTGACACTATCATTGGAAAAGAACTGATTGAAAGATTTGCTGAAATCCGAAAGAAAAATTCTGGCTATCAGTTACTAGTTTCTGGTTTAGAGTCATCTAACCCAGAACTTAACCCATTAAAATTTGCCCCAATAGGAAGTTATGAAGCAGAGAGAGCCAATAAGATATTTAAAAGCACATATTCATCTGATCGGGCAAAGTTGTCCACAGAAAATGCAAGAAAAAAAGCGTACATACGGTTCAACTCGATATCTTTGGGTATGCGAGATATCAAAGTAAAAAATGCAAAAGATAACAACAGACTTCAACCACAACTTACAACAACTAAAAGACTTAGCTTTTCTAATTTGTTCATTAACTCTGACAAACTTTTGACCAAACGACTAGAGTTGCCAGAAATAGAAAACAGTTTTTCAATTGATGAAATTGACGAGCAGCTGAACTTAGAACTTGATTACTACAATGATGAGGATGATTTTCCTGACATTTAAGATATTGAAACCTTTTATTTATTTCACCTTTTCCCCTATTGAAATGTATTGTGTTGCAGACCGAGCGCGCGGGCAACTTTGAAAGGCAAAAAGCTGCTGCTGAGACTGCGCACCACTGCTGCTGTGTTGACAAACTGCAGCTGAGACGAGGCTCCACCCCCGACCTGCAGCAGAGTGAACCGCTTACGAACCGTACTGCTGACACAGTGCTAACATTAGTGGAAGCAATTGGAGGTGGTGGTTGTGGTCCACTATCTGCCAACACTTGATTGTTGGTAATAAAATTAAAGAAAAGAAAAATAGTTAGTGAAAACCATTTCACAACATTTTTCACAAGCATTTTAAAACAAATTTTGTAAAATTTTGTTAAATAATTAAAAAATAAACAGTTTAGTGAAATTGCTGCCAGGTATTGATATAAAAAAAATGTTTTTAAATTGACTAAATTGATTAACTGCAAGTAAATTATTTTACCAAAATGTAGCAAGTTTGTATTTAAAAAACAACAATAAAACGTATTTTTTAGTTTGCAGATAATTTTAAATGGTTAACAAAAATTGAGCACTAGTTTATCATAAGTGCCAACTAAAACTTTTTTACTTAAATTTTGATTAAAAAATGTTACCAATCATCAATGCAATACATCACTTTTATTTTGCCACGGCACAGTTTTTATTAAAAAAGATTAAAACTTTAATGAGTTTTAACAGAGTAAACTTTAACTAAAGTGCTTTCAAGTTTGACTTGACCAGTCGCGCACTACTCTGCCCTGACTCGGTAAAGTTGAGTGCACACCACCACCGATGACTGCTGGCAGCACCCAAACTGGACGACTGGAGTGTGCCCACAATCTCAAACTGAGGGTACTCCACACTGGCGCCATTGACAATTGACGCCCAGTGAGCCACTGTCTCCGCCACAAATTCCACTGCGTCGTGAGCTGAAAAGAAACAAAGTGCAAACACATATGTAACGTAAAGTTTTTAAATCAATCCGATTACTAGTCTGCTACTTACGCCGCACCCAAAAGTAGCCCAGCAAATTATCGGCGTCTGCCCTAGTTTCCAAGTCACTGTAGAACAGCACCTGATACTCTCGGTCACTACTAAAGCTGCTCAGCTCATCAATTGAACACCGTCCTCGGCGTTCACTTCCTGACATAGCTGAGCTAAAGTCGACAAACGGTCCGACTGGCTTCCAGTGAGCTGATTCAAGGCTGAGGTTGATTTTTTGAGTGGTTGAGTCGACTGTCAAAAGTTGACACCAGTAACTGAGCTTGGGATCGGTTCCTTCTTGAACTACCAGGTCAAAAGTGGGAAATGACTTTCTGGCCCCAAGGTGGGCTGAAACGTTGGCAAACTCTTTGGATGAGAGGAAAACCTTGCCATGTTCTGTTTGTTAATAAAAACAATAGTTTAGTTTTTTTCGTAGTTTTAAATAATTAATGTTGTTGTACCGTCAACTTTATAGTCTGCCATCAGTCCATCTCTACTGTTGAGGAATGCCACTTGATATGCAGTGTTGTTTGGGGTGAATTGACTGGGCAGGGAACAGGTGAGGGTAAAGGGATGATGCAGGGGAAAATGGCTCACACTGCTGATCAGGGTGGGCTTGGGCGGGGAAGAAGGGGCAATGGTGGTGATGGGCACACGGTTTGAGTGAGCTGATAGATAACCCTCGTACATAGCATAGCAGTAAAACTGTGCACTGAATGTTTTCTTGTTTGTGGTGATACTGATTTCAAATGTGTTACTGGTGACAGTGGTTGTACTGTTCACTGGCTGTATTGAAGCAATGTACGGTTTGTCGATAAGATCACTAAGAAAAGTTGAAAACAATCTCTGATTGCGACCAGAAAATGATGCTGTTTTCGGTATTGCAAAAATTTGATTATTATAACAAACAATCAATAAGTAATGAAAATAAAACTATTTTGCTGTAATTTGTTTACCTGGTATAGTATAGCGGGCTATGTTTCCATTAATATCATAAAAAAAATTCATTTCAAATATTTCTCTTTCAATAATGTAATTGTCCGGCATTTGACATTTTATTGTAAATGCACTGCCTGCTGACACAGTCCTGACATTGGTGGAGGCAGTTGGAGGTGGCGGGTGTAGTCCAGCATCTGCCGACACTTGCTCAGAAGCAATGACGTAAATTACAACAAGAAAAACAACCAAAAACAACCATTTGACAATTTTGGCCATCATTTTGAAACAAAGTTGCGAAATCACAAAATAAATCAAAATGCTAAAACTTTTGTAAAATATAAAAAGTTTCAACGTTTATTTTATTAGCAACTTAACTTACTAAGTTAAATTTAAGTAGTTTTTAGTAAATTACTAAACATTGTTTTATTATCTAAAGTACCACTTTCAAGTTTTTGGCAAATTTTAACTATTGCAAAACTCTTTTGTTTCATTTTTAATGTTGCAAAATCTTTAACAAATTGGAGATAAAACATTTTAAAAGCAAAAAAATTAACAACAAAAAACTATAACGCCTCTACGTTTGACTTGATCAGCCGTGCACTACTCTGACCAGGTTCAGTGTAGTTCAAAGAGCACCACCATTTGCTCTGTGATACATTCCAACCCGATTCGAGCTTGCCAATGACCTCAAAATTTGGATACTCGACACTGCCACCGTGAACAATAGTGGCCCAGTGGGTGACCTTCTCAGTGACAAACTGAGTTACTCGATGAGCTAGAGATAAAGAAAAGTTAAATAGACACTAATGTAAACAATTTTTTTGTTTACTTACGTTTTACCAAAAAGTAGCCCATCAAATTGCCGGCGCCTGTCTTAGTTCCAAAGTCACTGTAGAAGAGTACTTGGTACTCCTGGTTGCTAAAGTTGGTCCACTCATCGATTGAACACCTTCCTCGGCGTTCACTTTCTGTATTATTTGAGCTAAAGTCGACAAAAGGTCCCACTGGTTTCCAGTGAGCTGATTCAAAGCTGATGTTTTTCTGTTGAGTAGTTGAACTGACAACCAGAAGCTGGCACCAGTAACTGAGCTTCTGGTCAACCTTTTCTGTTATTTGCAGGTCAAAGATGGGAAATGCTGTTCGCGTTCCAGAGAGGACCGAAGCGTTGGCCAGGTTTTCGGAGACAAGGAACACCTTTCCTGATGCTGTAGTTGCGCAAGAAAAAAAGTAAATTGTTTTGGTATTTTGTTATTGATTAAAAGCATTTTTATTTGGTTATCATACCATCAACTTCATAGTCTGCCATCAGTCCATCTCTACTGTTGAGGAATGCCACTTGATATGCAGTGTTGTTTGGGGTGAATTGACTGGGCAGGGAACAGGTGAGGGTAAAGGGATGATGCAGGGGAAAATGGCTCACACTGCTGATCAGGGTGGGCTTGGGCGGGGAAGAAGGGGCAATGGTGGTGATGGGCACACGGTTTGAGTGAGCTGATAGATAACCCTCGTACATAGCATAGCAGTAAAACTGTGCACTGAATGTTTTCTTGTTTGTGGTGATACTGATTTCAAATGTGTTACTGGTGACAGTGGTAGTACTGTTCACTGGCTGTATTGAAGCAATGTATGGTTTGTCGTTATCATTAAGAAAAGTTCGAAATATTCTCTTATTGCGACCATTAGTTGATGCTGTTTTTGATATTGAAAAAAATTTGTTATTTTAACAAACAGTCAATGAGTCATAAAAATAAAACTAATTTGTTGCAATTTGTTTACCTGGTATAGTATAGTCGGCTATGTCTCCATTAATATTATAACGAAAATTCATAGCAAATACTTCCTTTCCAATAGTGTAATTGTCCGGCATTTCACACTTCATTGTAAATGCACTGCCTGCTGACACAGTGCTAACATTAGTGGAGGCAATTGGAGGTGGTGGTTGTGGTCCTTTATCTGCCAACACTTGATTGTTGGCAATAAGATTAAAGAAAAGAAAAATAGTTATTGAAAACCATTTCACAGCGGTTTTCACAAGCATTTTAAAACAAATGTTGTTAAATTTTGTTTAAATAATTAAAAAAATAAACAGTTTAGTGAAATTGCTGCCAGGTATTGATATCAAGAAAAATGTTTTTAAATTTACTAAGTTGATTAACTGCAAGTAAATTATTTAACCAAAATGAAGCTAGTAAGCATTTAAAAAACAACAATAAAACGTATTTTTTAGTTTGCAGATAATTTTAAATGGTTAACAAAAATTGAGCACTAGTTTATCATAAGTGCCAACTAAAACTTTTTTACTTAAATTTTGATTAAAAAATGTTACCAATCATCAATGCAATACATCACTTTTATTTTGCCACGGCACAGTTTTTATTAAAAAAGATTAAAACTTTAATGAGTTTTAACAGAGTAAACTTTAACTAAAGTGCTTTCAAGTTTGACTTGACCAGTCGCGCACTACTCTGCCCTGACTCGGTAAAGTTGAGTGCACACCACCACCGATGACTGCTGGCAGCACCCAAACTGGACGACTGGAGTGTGCCCACAATCTCAAACTGAGGGTACTCCACACTGGCGCCATTGACAATTGACGCCCAGTGAGCCACTGTCTCCGCCACAAATTCCACTGCGTCGTGAGCTGAAAAGAAACAAAGTGCAAACACATATGTAACGTAAAGTTTTTAAATCAATCCGATTACTAGTCTGCTACTTACGCCGCACCCAAAAGTAGCCCAGCAAATTATCGGCGTCTGCCCTAGTTTCCAAGTCACTGTAGAACAGCACCTGATACTCTCGGTCACTACTAAAGCTGCTCAGCTCATCAATTGAACACCGTCCTCGGCGTTCACTTCCTGACATAGCTGAGCTAAAGTCGACAAACGGTCCGACTGGCTTCCAGTGAGCTGATTCAAGGCTGAGGTTGATTTTTTGAGTGGTTGAGTCGACTGTCAAAAGTTGACACCAGTAACTGAGCTTGGGATCGGTTCCTTCTTGAACTACCAGGTCAAAAGTGGGAAATGACTTTCTGGCCCCAAGGTGGGCTGAAACGTTGGCAAACTCTTTGGATGAGAGGAAAACCTTGCCATGTTCTGTTTGTTAATAAAAACAATAGTTTAGTTTTTTTCGTAGTTTTAAATAATTAATGTTGTTGTACCGTCAACTTTATAGTCTGCCATCAGTCCATCTCTACTGTTGAGGAATGCCACTTGATATGCAGTGTTGTTTGGGGTGAATTGACTGGGCAGGGAACAGGTGAGGGTAAAGGGATGATGCAGGGGAAAATGGCTCACACTGCTGATCAGGGTGGGCTTGGGCGGGGAAGAAGGGGCAATGGTGGTGATGGGCACACGGTTAGAGTCAGATGATCGATAACCCTCGTACGTAGCAGAGCAGTAAAACTGTGCACTAAATGTTCTTTTGGTTGTGGTGATACTGATTTCAAATGCGTTACTGGTGACAGTGGTAGTACTGTTCACTGGCTGTATTGAAGCAATGTACGGTTTGTCGATAAGATCAAGAAAAGTTGAAAACAATCTCTGATTGCGACCAGAAAATGATGCTGTTTTCGGTATTGCAAAAATTTGATTATTATAACAAACAATCAATAAGTAATGAAAATAAAACTATTTTGCTGTAATTTGTTTACCTGGTATAGTATAGCGGGCTATGTTTCCATTAATATCATAAAAAAAATTCATTTCAAATATTTCTCTTTCAATAATGTAATTGTCCGGCATTTGACATTTTATTGTAAATGCACTGCCTGCTGACACAGTCCTGACATTGGTGGAGGCAGTTGGAGGTGGCGGGTGTAGTCCAGCATCTGCCAACACTTGATTGTTGGCAATAAGTTGAACAAACAAAAAAATCAATAATTTCAACATGCTTAAAACTTGAAAAAACATTTAAAAACTAAAAATTTTTAATTTTTTGTTAACTCAAATGTAAATGTAAAAAAATCAAACAGCACTTAACTTTATTATTCGACTATTTTTGGTATTTGCAATTAAATTTTATAAAACAAAAAAAGTTTAAATAATAAGTTTAAATAATCTTAAAGAAGATAGCTCTGATAAATAGTTAAAAATAAAAAATATAATTGTTTTAATTAATTTACTGATAAAAAGTTATTAAATATTTTTTAAACATAAATCAATTTATTTTTCTATCAACACATTTGTTAAATTAAATCTCATTTCATTTCAATTTAATTTTGGCATTTTTGTGTAAAAAGTTACTTTTAAAATTACTTCAAAAACAAATGTTGTTTTTGTAATTAAAATGTTTTTTAAAATTGCTAAACAGCACTGCGCAACAAGCTGTGTTCACAGTGCAACTTTGAACCAACTAAAAAATCCGATTTAATACCACTTAATTGTTTTACACTAGCTTGTAGAAGAAAATTATGCACTTGATGTAGAAAAACAGGTGCTAGGAATTGAACCAAAATATAAAGTATTTGAGTGTTTTTGTAACAAACTAACCAAAATCCTACTTTTCCCTGCGTGGCAAAAGTCACTCCGCAGTACCGCTCGTATTGTACGGTAAATTGTCGTTCAGTGTTAAAGGTTTCAATGTACCGGTCAAATTTAAGGCGGTCAGACAGCGGCCATCTGCATGTCTTATTCTGCACTTGTCTTTTCAGCTTTCCTTTATGCAATAAATTTCCATCTACAGGCCAAACTCACACTATGTCAAAAATTTGTTTGACGTACATGCGAGCGTAAATCGACTATTTTCACATATTATGTTTAGTTTTAAGTGAAAACTTAGCAAAAACAGGGCTATTTTACACGATTTTACTAGATTTCTACACTTCGCGACGTACTTGCGAATGTTGACGTAGTGTGAGTTTTAGCTGTATAATCCTTTTCTCCCCTTTTTCCTCATTCTCCCTCATCTCCACCTGAACTGAACAACCCATCACCAGCTTGACCGGCTTGTGCAGCTTTAAACTGAGCATGGCGAAAAAAGGGTGAGCGCCAAGATAAAACCGAGTTGAATGCCCACAAAGGCTACGGTAATGCGACACATGTTTTTGCTGCAATCGCCCCTTTGGCCAGCATCAGTATGATCAGCGCATTCATTTTCAGGCTGGTCATCACAAAGTCAAAAATGGCCGAGCCGGCGACTCAGTTTGCGTCGGCCAGGGCAACCAGGAAGTCGTCCACCTGACGCAGAAAGACGGAAGTGGCCGGTGTGAAGTTGACATTCATTTTTTTCCGTTGTTGTTGTTGCTGTTGTTGATGTTTTTTAAGTTCATTTTTGTTTTTATTGTTGCTGCTACTGTTCACCTTTTTTGTTAAATAATTTGCGTAGTAGGCGGTAATTTGAGTGACTGGCAGGTGGCCCACCACGGTGATGGTGATGCCCAGCGAGCCGAGCAGCATCAGCATATTGCAGAAACAAACTAAATGAAAGGTGTTGAAGAAGAAGTAAAACAGGTCAAAAATAGTAAAAGTTTTCTTTTGAAAAAAGAAAAGGACTTTTCGGAAGAACGGCGTTAACGTGCTAGTGGACAAAAAGGTGACTTGCAAAGTCAAAAGCAAAAAAGGTTATAAGCTAAAAAACTGCAAAACAAGAAAGTTTTTACAAGTCATCAACATGATAAGATTGAGCAAATTGACATTTATGACGGCAAACACTTGCAAGTGTTTCAGTTCTAGAACACCTCGGAAAGGTGACGACTGTCAATTTCCGTTGACGAGGGTCCCGCGAGCGATACGAGCGGGGTTTGAGGAAAAAAAATTGACAGTGGTCAAGTCACGTCAGATATTGACAGCAAAGTAATTCCAATGTCCTAGTTGTAAACAGCTAAATGCGGCAAGGTCTGGTGCTACTTGAACACTTTGAATTTCCGTTTCCTCAAGTTCCGCTCGTGTGTCTCGAGGCAGTGGAAATTTAAAATGTCTAGGCGATGTCAGATGATGTCGCTGATAGTAGCCAAGTTTTGTCAGAGATTGATCTGTAAAATAGTTTTAAGATTTTGGCGGTGCACAGCTAACGACCGCAAGGTCTGACGTGACTTGGCCAGTGTCAACGTCCGTCGACGAGGGTCTTGCGAGCGAAACGAGCGTTAACATCACTGATTAAGTTATCAGAAGATGTTATTCTGGTTGTAGCATTGCTTGCACATCATGATGGGTGGCCAAAAAGTGGTTGCCATATTGTTGCCAGTAACTATTCCTCCGTCGCACAGTTGCTGCCTTTTCTTTCTTTTTCTATTGCTGTGTCTGGCTGTGTGTTGTTGTTTGCTTATTCAAACAGTGATCACCACTACAGTGTTTGCTCTGTTGCACTGTTACTGTCGTATCATTGCTCGTGTGATGTTTGGCTGTGTTCGCTGCTAATGCACACCAATAAATGTCATTGCAGTGATCTGGTATGTTGGACAGGCTACTGCTTTAGAAGTAAATTACTTTTATTGCCATTTTGTCTGCAGATTTGCTCAACAGGCCTTCCTCATCAGTGCACGGCACAAGGCGGCGAGGTCTGGCACCTGTTGACCACTGTAAACTTCCGCTGCTTCGGGCCTCACGAGCAAAACGAGCGGGGCCCGAGGCAGCGGAAATTTACAGTAGTCAAACGATGTCGGGTGAGCTGCCGGTAATGATCAATGTATACTAGCAGTGCACAGTTAAAACCTGCGAGTTCTGGCTGTGGCTGAAGTGGCGTCGGTGAAACTGCTGGCTGAGTTGTCAAGATATGTTTTTTTTGTTTACAGTTAATCTGTTTGCCCAGCAAAGTGACTGCACATGCATTCGGAGTCTGCGAATCGCAGTAGTGCACGGCACAACACAGAGAGGTCAGGCGCTAGTGGTGTCTGAGGCGGCGGAAACTTCCAAAGCGCCGGAAAGTGGCCAAAAGGTGTCAGATAAGACGCCGGTAAAGTGATTGAGAGATCCTAGAATTATACGGCACAAGGCGGTAAAGTCTGACTCGAAAGTGGACAAGAGTTGTACAGGGTGAGTTGCCTGACTAGTTATGAAGAAATGTTTTGACAAACATGTTTTTCTGACTGGCTGTAATTTTCGTTTTGCATTTGTCAACATCCATTTCCCCCCATCAACTAATTGGTTTAGCTAATGTTGCACTGTTGGTGCTGTTGCTATTTTCTCTTTTCTCCTCTTGAAATGATTGCTTGTGTGCACACTCTCTTTTTAGTTAATTAATGCAACTGCATCGATTTAGTGTGCTCTGCAATTTTATTCTTTAGTAGTGAGCTACAACTTATTGCGTTTTTTGTGTACAATGGATAAACAACCACAAAAACGGGGTCGTTTTCGATTTCCTACTCCAGAACGAGAGCGAAAAGCTGCAGCAGGAAAAGCAAAAAAGCAGAACAAAACTGATTTTGTTGTCAAACAGATAAAGATTACGCTGATGACATCCAAAATAAAAACGCCCGTCGTCTTGCTTCAACTCGGCAAAACCCTAATGTTCGCAAAGCAGAGTTAGCTGCCAGGCACGCTCAAAATGCTCTTCAAAGTACAGAAGTTCAAGCACAAAATCAAGCTAAAAACACACAGGCCCACGCTAAAGCCCGAGAGGACCCTGCTATTGTTGCCAGAGAGAAAGAAGGACAACTTATCAGAGACACCAACACTGCTCGAGAAAAATATGATAAAGTGGTCAGAGACGGGAAATTTCATATGTGCAACTGCTGTAAAGTATTGTTTTTTCAACTTAACATCACAACAAAAATCGACTTTAACTTCTTTCTATCAAAATGGGACTGTGAATTTGTTGACAAACAATGCCTACTTGAACATCAAATTGTCTTAAACAGAGTTCAGTTTTGCTTTACCTGCACTAACAAATTGCAAAATAATAAACTGCAAACTGCCATTTTTTGCTTTACAACGTACAAACTTCCACCTATTCCCGATGTTCTTGCAAATTTATCTCCACTTGAGGTAAGGATGATTTTTCTGCGTTGCCCATTTATGCAAATAAGGAAACTAAGCTAGGACCGCCAGTTTGGAATCAAAGAAAACGTTGTCAATGTTCCACTAGACGTCGCAGACTGTCAACATTTTGCTTTAGAATTTATATAAGATGGAAATCATTCAGGTCCGTTTCAAAAGGCGAATGGCTGATTAAAACGTTTACATTTACGAAATGATTCGCCCACACAAAGTAGTTGCAGCATTTAGGTAAACAGTACAAACAGTTGCAACAGTTATAATTAGAAATTTTTATTTAATTCACTGCAAAACAACAGATATCTGCAGGAAAAATCACCACTTTTCCTAGAAGAGCAAATTGAGTTCAATTACCGCTGGCTTCAAGAGCACGTAGTTTAAGAAGCTTATCCTGAAAAAGCTAAAAACTTCATCGTGAACCCTGAAAAGGCCAACGCCTTTGTCAACAAGAGTGAGGTAGAGGCGACTGTTGAAGCAGACGACTGGGATGAAACAGTCGGCGGTCCTCAGTATAGCGGCAGGGAAACTTTAGTTCATGATAAAAATAAAGCTGAAGTAGTCCAAACTCACGCAGTTCAATATGCTCCCGGACAAGGACGGCGCCCTGCTGACATTTTTGCAGATAAAAACGCTGAATACATGTCGTTTCTCAAGCAAAACTGTGGCTTTAGGCCAGACCTTCCGCCTCAAGGGACTTATAGTGCTCAAGTAAAATACGAAATCATGATGAAAGACTCTCGTTTTTGAAAAGATCATAACGCCATTTTCTTTACAAATTACAAATTGACATTGATCAAACTTACTAGGGCAATCAATGTAGCTATTTAACAAGGTCATCATCGTGAAAATGCTCCAGTTATTACTGCTCAAAATCTTCTTCAAGAGGAAGTTATCGGCCAGTTTGTTCGTTTTGACAAAAGTAATTTTTTTTGTGCCAAAACTACACAAGTTACTAACTGATTCAATTTTTATTTAATAAAAATTGAATTTTAGGTTACCGCATTCTATATTCCCTTTGGAGCAGTCCATCTTTTTGGGAAAAAAAGATGAAAGAAGCAATGGCAATGCTTCGTCAAATGTCAACCATTTCAAGAACTTTGCAAAAATTAACCAAGAGTTCAGGACACAATTTTTCACAAGGAGAGAGCGTTAAAAAGAAGATTGGATTGGTTGATATTTGACTGAGGATTGCCATCGCTTTTTTCATTTTTTTCAAAAAGGTTGATTGTTTCGAAGAGAATATAGAATGCAGTAACCTGAAATCCAATAATTATTAAACAAAAAGTGAAATAGTTAGTGACTTGTGTAGTTTTGAACAAAAAACTTTTACCTTTAGCAAAACAAACAAGTTTGTCGATAATTTCCTCTCGAAAAAAATTTTGAGCAGTATTAGCTGGAGCATTTCACGATGATGACCTTGTCTAATAGCTACATTGATTGCCCTAGCAGGTTTGATTAATGTCAACTTGTAATTTTCAAAGAAATTGGCGTTATAATCTTTTCGAAAACGAGAGTCTTTCATCATGATTTCGTATTTTATTTGAGCATTATAAGTCCCTTATAACTGTTCTAACTTTTTGTGCTGTTTATCTGAGTGCTGCAACTACTTTGTGAGGGCGAATCGTTTTGTAAATGTAGGCGTTTTTATTGGCCATTCGCCTTTTAAAACGGACTTGAATGATTCCCATCTTATCAAAGTTTAGCGGCAGAATGTTGACAGAGTTGGCGACGTCCAGTGGAAAATTGACAACGTTTTCTTTGATTCCAAACTGGCGGTCCCAGTTTAGTTTCCTTATTTGCATAAATGGGCATCGCAGAGAAATCATCCTCACCTCAAATGGAGATAAATCTGCAAGAACATCGGGAATTGGTGGAAGTTTGTACGTTGTAAAACAGAAAGTTGGCAGTTTATAATTTTGCAGTTTGTTTGTGCAGGTGGAGCAAAGCTAAACTCTGTTTGGGACGATTTGATGTTCAAGTGAGCAGTGTTTGTCAGCAAATTCACGGTCCCATTTTGATAGAAAGAAGTTAAAGTCGATTTTTGTTGTGATGGAAGGCTGAAAAAACAATACTTTACAGCAGTTGCACATGAATTGGCCCGTCTCTGACCACTTTTTCATATTTTTCTCGAGCAGTGTTGGTGTCTCTGATAAGTTGTCCTTCCTTCTCTCTGGCAACAATAGCAGGGTCCTTTTGGGCTTTAGCGTGGGCTTGTGTGTTTTTAGCTTGATTTTGTGCTTAAACTTCTGAACTTTAAAAAGCATTTTGAGCGTGCCTGGCAGCTAACTCTGTTTTGCAGACATCAGGTTCCTCATGGGTTTTGGCTTTGGTAATGATGGCGATGATGACAATGCACACAAAAGTTCCATGCCTATGGAGGTTGAAGAGCACTTGTCGCAACGTCTAAATCAGGGACTCAGTTTGAGTCAGCAAGCTGTCCCACCCGTTGCAGTTGACGATGATAGTGTTGAAAAAGGGATGACATGCGGCAAAAGCTTTCCGAAGCAGTTCAGGGCTGATACTGACCTTCAAGCAAAGTACCCCTTTTGCATACGTCGCTACTTGAACAAAGATGGCCTAAAAATGCCCATGATTACCATCAGTCAAAGTAAAAACGTGCAAACGTACGCCAACGCATGGGTAGTGCCATACAACCTCTACATCTTGCGCGAGTTCAACTGTCACTGTAACATCGAAGTGGTGGGAAATGAACATATTTTAAAAATCATTAAAAATTTGAATTTTGTATAATTCTATTTCGACACTATAGTGTGCTGCAAAATAGCAAAAACACTGCAAAACAGACAGCCAGTTGGCGGTAAACAAAAACAAAACATAGATTTTTAGCTTCTGATTGAATTTCTGTTATTGTCTAAGTTTCATTGTTGATTGAGCATTGTTATGGCCGACTACAAAAGTATTTACAATGTTATTGGCGAGCTATACCTGAGAAAAACCCAACTAAACATTGTCATGCCATTTATCGTAAGTTTGTTTAAATCATTGAACTTAAACTAACCTTTAACTTTTTTTTAGAAAAAGTTACTTGCTTCAAAAGAAAATGAAAGTCCTGAAAAACAGTTGGAAACACAGCAAAGTATTCTCAATCACACTGCTCAAAACACTCATTTGAAAAAGTATCCGCTTGCTTTGAAGTACCAGCAACAATTTCTAGCACAACTAATTCGCCTTTTTGAAGAGCTATTTCAAAACCAAACCGTTGACGCGTTTCACTATGAAATATACGAGCTTTACACTGAGCTACTGCAAAGCAAAAGTACTATTGATGTATCGACTTTTGCAGTTGAAGATTTTTCAGCAAATCATAGTTTGGCCGTTCGCATGACCGATGTTTTCAACAGTGATCCAACGGTGGGCTTCGTCACTCACAACACCGGCCCACTGGTTAGCATTTTGGAGACCAATCAAATTGTATCTGAAGGAACGACTGGCTTTCGCACTTGGCCTGCAGCCCTACACCTGGCAGATTATTTGATAAACGGACACAACGATGCTCTTGACTCTACGACCGGCACTTTTGTCAAGGCAGCCAAATACTGGAAGGAAGTCATTGAGCTTGGAGCTGGATCAGGTCTACTGGGAATCTCCCTTCTGAAATCAAACTTTTTTCAAGATCAAAAGCAACATTTTTACGAGTTTACTGATCACAGCAATTCAGTTTTAGAACGAATTGAACTCAACCTCTTTGCCAATGGCGTCCTTAAACAATTGGAAACTACGCAAACCAAAGTGAGCAAACTTGATTGGTGCGACTCAACTTTAGAAACGTCCAAAAGCAAATACGATCTCATTCTTGCCACTGATGTGGTTTTTGATCCGGCACTAGTTGATGATCTTGTGAAAACGCTAAAACGGCTAATGCAGCTCAATAAGCAAGAAGACAATGTTCACTGCCGAACTGACTGTTTGATTTGCTGTGCCGAGCGCAATACTTCTCTGTTGGATTTTTTTCAAAAACGACTGAAACATTTTGGTTTTTCAGTTGAGACAGTCAGCACACGAAAGCATCCTGCTTGGGTGCACAATGTGAACAGCAGCTTGAAACAGCTTCAAAATGATTTCACTGAAAATGTGAGCACTCCAATGAGCACACTGGACGCAGACAGCGTGGGCACTCGTATTTACTCTGTCAAATTGAATGAATAAGTAATGGAAAAAGATGATTGTAAACATTTAAAGTTTTACCTTTTAAAATTGTGATTTTGTGTATTTACGAGTTTACGCCAAATAAACTGCCTAAACGAATTTGATGTAATGCTGAATACTACCAGTAGCTGGGACGTTAATATTTGCATTCTTTTGTTTGCCAACTACTACTCTTCTAAAAGCAAACTGAAAAAGGCTAAATTCTTCGCCTCTGCCATTGTTGTCTCCTTTTGCTTCACTTTGCCCAGGCGGATGCCACATTCATCGGTCATTGGCATTTGCCGCTGGTTAATTGACCTGTCTGCCTCCCTGACTCACTGACTCACTGAATCACTAACTGCAGCAGCAGCAGTCTTTACCTGTTGATGCACCTCGCTACAATGGCTGCACTCGGTGCACCATATTTCCGACTGTCATCTTTTCTCCCCGTCAGCCTGTTCACTGCTGCACACTATGAATACACTGCAGAGGCTGGCTTGCACATAACCCGGCAAATTGATTACCACCACCACCACCGGAATGAATTCAGCCAACTGTCAACATACACAGCCAGCTTTGTGCACTGATTTTGTCCTGTCATTGTCGGTGTTCTGTGTTACACATCCAATTGACCCACTTGAATGGGCCCGGTCGGTTGGTCGGTCGGTCGGTGTGATGCCACTGACCGCGCATGATGACACTGCTTTTTCTTCACTTCTAATGTGTGATTCAGTCGGTGTGTTTGTGCTTGCCCACTAATGGCCAGAACAATATGTCTCCAGTGGCGAGCATTGCACAAACACACACACACACTGCCAATTAAGCATCGCACATCGACACTTTTTATTTATAAACTGTCAATTGCCAATTGTTTTGTTTTGCTTTGCTTCTGTTTTGCCGGTTTTCTAAAGAAAGCCAAGAAAAACTGCTTTCCTCTTTTTAGATCGGTCAGTGTGTGTGTGTGTTTTACTTTCCAACTTGATAACTGTTCTCTGAGCAGACTTTCTCTCTCTCTCTCTCTCGCTTTGCCGGACAGTTCTGACCGATTGGCCTCGGTATATAAACGTCCGGTGTCACCTGTACACTGGGTCACTTTGCAAGTTATTGTTATTCCTCTGTTGTTGATCTTTGCTCCTACTACCTTCACTACTACTTCATTTCAGTTGTCAGTTAGCACTTTTTGGGCAGCTCCAACGACACCCTTGCAAAAATGTACATCTTTGCGGTATCTTCGCTGCTGTTCTTGCTTCACCTTTCACCACTGGTCACCTGCCAACCAGATCATCCTGGTTTCCTCAATGCGGCGGCATCATCTCGATCCTTCATCTTCCCCTCCTCCTCCTCCTCCTCTCCCTCTTCCTCAGCACTTCACTCTAGTCCAGCTGAATCTGGAAACCCTTTCCTAAGTCCCTTCTCCGGAGCTCCGTACTCTGACCGCCGAGACGGCCTGCTGGTCTCCTCGGCGCTGGCCAACAGCCTCTTCTCTCCACACGCCGCCGCCGCCTACGCCGATGAGACACCAGCCTTTCCCATGGCGCCGCCGATGATGCCGATGCCGCTGATGGGCTCTCGCAGCGGCCCCTTTTCTCCACTGGCTCCGGTCGCGCCCTTCGGCGGTGTTCCGCCCATGGCGCCCTTCATGGGCGCTCCAGGCGTCGGCCCAGCCGCCGCCGCCGCCGATCCCTCCTTCCTCTATGGCGCCCCGGGCGTTGGTGGTGGTTTTCCGCCGGTGCTGCCCTCACTGCTCAGCCTCTTCTCCCCGACTGAGTCAGCCCCTGGCTTCAACCCCTACATGTCATATGCGCCCTCCTACTCAGCCCTTTCCTCGCTGTTGCCACTTCTTTCCTACCTGCCGCGAATGGCAAGTCCCTTTGGTGGGCTGATGGGCGGGCCAATGGGCGGCGGGCCAATGGGCGGCGGGCCAATGGGCGGAATGATGGGCGGGCCGATGGGCGGAATGATGGGTGGCCCAATGGGAGGAATGATGGGCGGACCGATGGGCGGAATGATGGGTCAAGGTAAGAAACAGTCTAGTTTTAGAAGTGCTTCAATGTTGCAATGAAATGTCAAAACAATTAAGAAATCCCAAGTACTATTTCTTGAAATTTCTTAATATTGACATGCTCATTGCTGTGTTTATTGCATGTGCTTTAAAATGTTTAAAATATCAGCCAAAAGCGCGTAGTGAACCACCAACGCAGTCACTACGTGCTAGGCTGCCTCTCTCCTTTTTTCAATTAATAATGTAACCTTTCAGGCTACGGGTCGCCAAAGATTGAAATCGGCCAGAAGTTGTCCAACTCAATATACGCAAACAGTAAGTAGTAGGCAGACAAACAAACATCCCCCACTTCACAGTGTTCAGTACCCAACCGACTAAATGTTCAGCTTTTGACGATCTAGGCGACAACCTCCGTTACGACCTCTCCTCCTTCAAGGACAGCTCCTACTCGCCCAGCTCATCCTCCTCCTCTCCATCTTCCTCCTCTTCCTCTTCCTCATCCACTCGTTACCCTTCCTCCTACTCCTCGCAGACAAACAGCCTCCAATCTCAGCCAGGCTCTTCCTCTTCCTACAGCTCTTCCAGCCCTCATTCCTCCTCGCCCTCTTCGTCGTACCAGTCGGACTATGCACTCGCCTCCAATGGCTACCGTCAGTACTTGAATCAGCAGCAAAATCTGCTCTCCAACCCTACCCTGTACAATCGCATCTCCCAGTACATGCCCTACATGGCGCCGGCCATGAGCTCCGCCTCAGGCAGGTTTTAATGCTCTCTCTTTATACAAAGCAGTGATCATTATTAGAATTAAAACAGTTCCATTTCACCTACAGGTAACTCTCGATCAACTGACTCGCTGTATTCGAAGCCATCTGATTTTTACAAGTCACCAGTCAGCTCTGCATCATCCGCTTCGTCTCTTGCCTCCTCGCTGTCTGCAGCACCCAGCAGTGGTCCATCACTTGAAGCTCTTTCTGGGCAAAAAGTTTCTAAAGCAACTGGCGGCAGCAAAGAAGAGCTGGGCTTCTTCAAGCGTTCAGACGGTGCTGCTGAAGGCAGCGCTAAAACGACTCCTTGAGGCGCTAACTTACTTCTACTTCTAATTCATACTCTATCACTTGTTTTCTTTTGTTTGCTTTCCTTTCATCTATTCATTCTATCATTCACTAATGTGACTGGCACACATTATTTCAAACTTTGACAATTAAATCAAGTAATCAACTGTGACGTTTACCATTTTACAAACAAATAAAGTACATTTTAAAAATACAACAAATTGTTAATTTTGTTGTTTTGAATGTTTATTAAAAAAAATTTATGATACTTTTATTTACAATGTTGATGTGTTTTGATGTACTTTTTTGTACGAGTAACTAGAGTTTTTTAATGAAATACTGTAGGGAGTATAGTGACCGTAGTTGCGCGGTTTTTCTCTTCGTTGGTCAGTTTGAGCAAGTGTTGTTATTTGTATTAACAAAAACAAAAACACACATAAAAATATTATACAAGTAACATGTTTCATCTTTATTAAAATCATTTTTTCAAGTTTATTTAAAAATGTTTTTACTTTTTTAAAATGCAGTCAAAAATTACATTTTGGAATTGCATTTATATAAAATAGCAACACGACATTTTGTTTTGCATTTGTAAAAACAATTACATGCACGCACATTTAGCATTACACACAATTTATTAATGAAATTAAATTTTTTTAAAAAAGTTTTTTAATATTTTATGAATGTCAATAAAATCAATCATTGTTCAACTGCAAAAAAATAAAACAATTTGTTATAAAAATGATATATATTTTTATCAAACAAACTCATGTTTAGTATAGTTGTTTTAAAATATTGTAAAAAAATATTTTTTTAAACGTATTTAAAATGGTAGTTTTTAATATTTTTTTATATTAAACAAACTGTGTTTATCTACATTTAATAGCTAATTTCCGTTTTACATTTGGAAACTAAATGTTTATCTTGCACCCTATGTTGAAATGTTTATAAAACGCTTCAAACAACTGTTGTCCAATTTGCATCATAGTATATTTCTGACCAGTTCTTTCTGTTTAATCATAAACAAAAAAGTTTTGGTATTGTACATGCATGCAGGCATGCGTACCCTAGTAGCCTCTATTAAAAAGCAAGTTAATGCGGAAGATACATAAAAGCAACTGCAAAAAAATTACGATAACAAATATAAATTAAACCAAAATAAAAAAAAATATTAGTTGCACGTTAGTGCAATTAATGAAGTGAGGGAAAATCAAAATAATACTTTTTTAGCATTTGCTGAAGTCAACCGTTATCATGACAGTGTTACAAAAAAACCATCTGTAAGATTGTGCAAAAATGTTTGCAATTGTGTGTCTGCTTGTGTGTGTTCTTATCAAGCGCATCAAATAGTTAAAGCAAATGAGCCGCATCTTTGCAGTGATATTTAGACTTGCAATATGGGCGACTTTAATTTTGTCTATTTTGAAAACTGTTTCACTCAAAAACAGTTTTGTTTTGATTAGATTATGTACTGTTAAGCTTGTCGACAAGCAGAAGCTTTTTCCAATTAGTTTAGCGTGTTAGTTTACAAAATTAGACTTTATAAACAGTTGATGAGTGAATATAAACAGAAAAAAGATGTTGATATTGCCTATTTGAAATTTTTTCACACAATTCATTTCTCATTTGCATCTTTAACCTTAATTGTCAAAAATGTCTAGATAGAAACCAATTTTAATATTTTAAAGTTTTTTGTTTTTACCTTTTACAACATATTAAGTTGTAATAGTTTTTGTAGTAACTGTAACAATTTTTAAATTTTTAAAATGAATTTAGTTTGCAGTATTATTGTTATTTTGTTAACTGGTCAACTGTTTTTAAATACTTGTGTCAATGCTGCCAATTATGATGAAGAAATTGAATTTGTAGATCTAGGTAAGTAATGTAATCGTTATTTTGTCGCAATAACCAAGTTGTTTGTAATAAAAAAACATTCAAACATGATAAAATTGTTTACTTTTTATTCTAAACAGAAAAAAATTATCAAAAACAGTACGCTGAATGCTGCGAAAGCGGGAAGAAACAGGCAACTACTAAAGGCTACTGCTCGGGCAGCAACCAGATCACCGAGTGCAAGTCCCTCTCTGAGTTGTGCTGCCTAGAGCAGCTGTCACTGCGAGAATGCCAGGCCGGCGTGAAGTTTGTGACCAGGACGCGGAGCAAAAACATTGGCCGCACCGAGGACATTGACTGCATCCGCCTGAACAGCTACCGAGAGAGCTTTGAGTACCGATGCTGCAGCGCCTGCCGAATGGGCTTCATGGCGGCGGACAGTCGGCTGGGCGGAAAACGACAGTGGTGCTCCAGCGAGTGGATCCAAACGGCCGTGCAAAATCTGTCCACCTTTTCCACCCTGGTCAGCACGCACATTGAAACCGCCTATGTGCAGTGCTGCAACCACGGCATGACACTGAACGCTGATCACCTGCAAAGTGGTAGGTAGCGTTTGTTTGCGAAAGCGTTCAGTGCTTTTTATTGTTTCAAAACTAACCACCAAGTTCACTTTAGATGGCAAAAGAACTGACAGACAGGTCGGCCACCACCTGGTTTCGGCAGCAACAGCAAACTCCAACACCACCTGCAAAAACGGCTACGAGTTCAGCAAACGGGCCGGTGGCCAGTGCGTGGACATTGACGAGTGCGCCACCGCTGGTAAAAATGACTGCCACGAGAAAAACTTATTCTGCGTGAACAGCCCCGGTTCGTACAGCTGTTCTCGTTGCAAGTCGGGTTTCAGCTTTGACGAGCAGCTGGCCGTCTGCCGAGACGTGAACGAGTGCGATCAGCAGCCGTATCCCTGCAAGGCCGGCCAGTCCTGTCGAAACCTGGTGGGCAGCTTCCGGTGCTCTTGTCAGGTACAGGCGGGGTTGATTTTTGTTGTACAGTTGATAAGTTTTCACAAAACACCCTTTTTAGGTGGGCTACGAAATGGACCGGGGCGGGTACTGCGTGGACGTGAACGAGTGCCAGCTGGGCACGCACAACTGCCACGAGTCGCTGCGCTGCGACAACACCATTGGCAGCTTTCACTGCGTCAGGGTGCAGGACTGCGGCACCGGGTACACCATCAACGCCGACCAGGACGTCTGCGAGGACGTGGACGAGTGCGTCCTGGGCACGCACGACTGCCTCCTGCCCGGCTACCGGTGCCGCAACACACAGGGCTCATTCAAGTGCGAGCTGGTCGGCTGTCCGCAGGGGCTGGCACTGAACGCCACCAGTGAAAGCTGTGTGCAGGCTGGAGGGCTGTGCCCCACCGGGCAGCGGTACAATGGAACAGTGGGGCGGTGCCTCTCTCACGACCCCTGTCTCTCCGGCCCGTGCAGGCCCTCGGAGCAGTGCATTTCACTGCCAGAGAATGCTGAAAGTGGTTACGAGTGTGGCCCACTCTGTCCACCTGGTTACCACTACAACGCCACTAGTAAGTCTGATTGCCACTTTGCGATGATAAACTTTAAAGTGTTTTGTTTTGGCAAATACTAATTCTGTATCGTTGCAGGCAAAAGCTGCACCGACGTGGACGAATGCGCCACTGGGCAGTTTGAATGTGGCCCCCACCAGGAGTGTGTCAACCTGGCCGGCCACTACGACTGCGCCTGTCTTCCGGGCTTTCAGATGGACTCCAGCCGGGCCTGTGTGGACGTGAATGAGTGCACGGCGGAGTGGTGGCTCTGCCAGCACCCGCACAAGTGCACCAACACCGTTGGCTCATTCAGCTGTGCTGAGTGTCATCCGGGTTTCACTTACAACCAGCTCACCGGGCTGTGTGATGATGTGGATGAATGCTCCAATACTGCCTATTCTTCAACCTGTAAGCAGGTCTGCGTCAACACGCCGGGCTCCTATCAGTGCGGCTGTCGGCAGGGTTATCGTCTGGCAGCGGACGGAAAGTCCTGCCTGGATGTGGATGAGTGTGAGCTGATGAAGAGTGGAAAGTACCTAAGTTTGCCAGCTAGCGAGCTGGACACCGTCGTTGATGTGGCCAAAATCAAAGCTTGCAAGAGAGCTTGCTTCAACACAGTGGGCAGTTTTGAGTGCAAGTGCCCAAGTGGATTTAGAAGCTACCGAGAGCGATGCTACGGTATGTTTACCAGCTCAAAAATGACAATTTTTTTATTGGATGTTATTAACATACTTGAAATTGCTTTTACAGACATCAACGAGTGCATTGAAAACACTCGACTTTGTTCGAGTGTTGACGAAAGCATTTGCGTCAACACTTTTGGTGGATTTGAGTGCCAGGTTATTCAGTGTCCGCCTGGGTACACCAAAACTACGACAAACAAAAGGTTAGTTTTAGTACATTTTAATGCAATATTAACTTTAGTTTTGCTCGTTGTTTGTAGTGTCCAGTGTTTGTATGATGAGAAGCTTCCAAGTGATCATGAGACTGTCAACAAATATGATTACCTTTTCTATGCAATGTACAGCAATCAGACGATTCAGTTTAATCGAAGTTCAATCTACACCTTCTACGCAACCCGTTTTACTACGGATGAATTTAACAGCTACAACTCTAAATATGGCGCATACTTTGATTTGCGTTTAATTTCTTCTACACCACAAATTAGTCAACACGAGTATTTTCTTCTTACTAAACCCCGACTAAATGAAGCAACCATTTCTCTTACAAAGCCACTTGCTGGGCCACAAACTGTCAAGCTTGAGTTAACAATCATTGGTTACCAAAAGTTTAGTTATTATCGACAAAAGGTGGTCTTTATGATTAATGTTTCAGAATATGAGTCAATGTAAATGTTAATTCTAGTCAATACAATTTTATTGATTTAAATGTAAAGCATGCTAACTTTAATTTAATCAAATTAATTTATGATATGTCGTTTATTAAAATATTCAAGTGCATACATCTGTTTCATTGAACAAAAATGTTTGTCAGTTTTTCAATTGAATGCTGAAATGATTGCAAATGATTTAAATACAATGTTTCATTATGAGTATTTAAAAATGATTATGAAATAAACTTTAGTGGGTTTTAAAGGGCTTGAAAGTAATTCGGTTTTGAATGCTGCTGAGAAGATATCGTATTATTAGGCATTTCGTTTTTCGTTCCGCAAATGTTTAAAATAAAAAATAAGTAACAGTGATATATGGCTTGATAGTATCACATGAAAAGTTCTAATAGCTGATTAATAACAGAAAAGCTACAACAGTTTTAAATGATATGCAAAATAAAACAGTCTATTAATAGGTATGAATGAATACCAGTGTATTTGAAAATTGAAACGATGATGAATAAGAAGGCCCAAATAGTTTATCTTGGGTTTTAAAGAAGTTGTGCTTCAACTGGGAAAATTAGCTGCATGTATTCGGCTCCTGAAATCGGCAAACGATGCAATGTAAAGTAGTCAATAAGCTCTGGGATTGAGCTAAAGTATTCATTGCAAGTTTGTCCCAAAGTGAAACGCATCGTTTCGGCATTCTGGTAAATGCGAATGTGCATAAAGCCTTTGTAGCTCCTGTAAAGAACAAAACAAAACAGTTTATTTTGATTAAATATACCAACAAGCAAAACTTACTTTATGGCAACTGAATAGTTTTGTCGTCGTTGATCGCACTTGCGCACTAAAAAGGAGCCCATTTTTGTCTTGTGCAGCAACTCTTCTGCATCCACTCGGCTTATTGAGCCGTGAAACCATCTGAAAAAAATGTTTAATTTAATAATTTAGCACTTTTTTTACAGCTAATCAAAAGGTAGTTCAAACCAACCCTTGTCGTTCCAAAGGCAGCGAAGTGTCAATTCGCACTGCCTCAATGTTGCCCACTGACTGGTTGAGAAAAAAGTTAAAAACCGGTCGTTTGCGGCGGGCAAAGATGGGCTGCGACTCCTGCGTCGACGGGCCGCTGCAGTCAATTGTGAGTGCGGTGTGCAGTGAGAGAGGAATGGGCGCCGACTTGGGCCCCGAACAGGGCGACACTGGAGCCAGCAGTGTCGTCGTCGACATTGGCTGAGTCAAGTGCTGATGCTGATGCTGTTGTGGTCCACCTTGGAAAGCAGTGATCAGTCCCCCAGTGAGGCAGCCATTGGCAGAGCTGTTGTGGATGGAGTCGATGGAGTCGGTGGTGGATCGCTCGAGGCTACTGCTGCCGGTGGTGCCAGTGCTGGTGCTGGCAGTGCTGCACACTGAACTGGAGGTCGAGTCTAGCGAGTCCACTGACTGCCGACTGCTGACATGATGTTGACACTGCTGTCCACCGTTGCTGCTCACCAAATTGCTGCTGCTGCATAAAGTGGCGTTGGCTTGACCAACTTCCAATGGATTGCCATGTGGCAGCTGCAGCTGAAGGCGAGCTCGGCGAAAGCGAATCGATCCAGTTTTGTTAAGCTCAGTTGCTGGTAGTGTTAGAGGGTTCATGTAGAAAAAAGGGATTTTAAATGTACATATAAGGTTTGATTAGCACATTGCAGATTATGCAAATGTTGTTGTTGTTGTTGTTGTCGTACAACAGCAACTACGATTCTAGAATATATCTTTATTGAATTTTGTTGCCCTCAAACGGCTCGATGCCACTGACAACTTCCCCTTCAATGAACATACTGTCAGTTGCCGTAATTGAATTGAATTGGGCAAACTTGTTTGTCACTTTAATATTGATTGAACTGTTATATATTTTAGTTAACTTTAATTTATACGGAAACTGGTATTTTTTGTTAAACTGAATAAAAATAAAGTAAAAACAATTTTCTTAAATTGATTTTTTAGCAAATATTTGTGCACAAAAATTTTGAAATGTTTATTGTATAGCAAAGTCATTTAATTTAAATTACTATTCTGCAACTTTTTGCTTTTACGTTAAATCTCTTGAGATCTAATGACCTAGTTCTAAAACTGTTAAAATATTCATGTTTTGTAAATCAAAACCTTGTGTACCAAAATAAAATTGTTTGTGTTTAGCAAACTTTCTTTTTATTCAATTGCACTTAACTTGAAATAAAATTTTTTATTAACGGTAATTTAATAAAATGCAAAGTTAAAACTAATTAAGATAAAAAGCTTATTTTTCAATTTTAAAAAAGGTTTTTTTATAAACGTTTCATTTCATTGTTTTAAAATTATTAATTTAAAAATAATGCTGAAACTAATAAAAAAGTTTAATTTTTTAAAATTTGTGAACAGCTAATTATGCAAATTTTTAAAATTAAAAGCATTAAAAGTTTGTTAAAACTTACATAAAGGCTCATCTTGCATTTTAGGCGGTGCATTAAAGGCCAAAGTTAAATTGCTTTTTATACCATTTATTACATTTCCAAGATCATTTTCTGAGCTGGGTTTTTCAGTTTCCGATTGATTTGCACTGGCGGTGAGCTGATCGCAACTGTTTGGCTGAAAAATGGGCGACAAGTCAGATCTGGCAGAAGCTGAAGTGACAGAGGCAAAAGTGACATTTTCACTTTTGTCATCGTTTCTCAGACGGGAAAAGAAATCTTCTGTACTACCATTGGGTGATTTACTGCCCATAAAGGATGCCGGGGTTTGAGTGGCAAAACGTTGACTCGCCATCTGATGACATGATTGCTTCTCATCAAGTTCAATATCGACGACAGTGTCAAAGATGGATATGGGAATTGATTCGCTGGTTGGCGTATTTAATGGCGAAGGCATGTTGTTGCAGTGGTGTGACTATTGGAAATGGCCAACAATATGGCAAACAGTCTGCAGGTTGAAAAACGTGTAAACAAAAATAACAGTTTAGTAATTGCACAAGTTGCAGAAGAAGGCAAGGCAAATGTACATTTTTATTATTGTTGTTTCAAACTGTTTGTCAACAAATCATCTTTTTGTTGATGACTGTTTCTGTTTTCTGTTTGTTTGTTTTAGTTATGTTTTTTAGGTGCAATAAGCAAAAAAAAAGTAAAATACCAACAATTTGCAGCACAATCAGTTGGACAAATTGGTAAAGTGAAGTACGGTTTCTGTGTGAGTGTGTGTGTGTGTGTGTGTGTGTGTGTGTCTGGTGCAGTTGCTAGTTTGTTGTTGTCTGGTGGCGTTCAGGCGAAAGTGTTCAGGCGAGAGGCATTAGGCTCAAGAAGAGAGTGCTCCGAATGGGCACCACTTTTCCACTAGGCAGTATGGTTGACTCATCTCTCTCACTTACGTGCACATTTTCCTTCACAACACACTGTACGGGCGCCTCAGTTCTTTCCACTCTTGGTCTCTCACACACTCTCTTTCTCTCTCTTTCTCGGGTGGCGAACCTAAGCCGATGAGAAGTGTATTGGTGTGTGTGTTTGTGTGTGTGCCGGCAATGCACCCGACCAATGAGGGCGCAAGAAGAAGAAGAAGAAGAAGAAGAGGAAGAGGCGAGCGAATAAAAGCAAACGATTCCTAGTAGTACTCTATTGACGAGAGAGAGGCCAGAATTGGCAAAGTTGAGAATGAGAATCGGGTGCTCGCGCGCGCGTTTTGTTGTTAAGCGGGCGCTCTCTCTCTCTCTCTCTCTCTCTCTCTCTCTCTCTCTCTCTCTCTCGTTTGTTTTGGTTCAAAAAGAAAGGCTACACTGCAAGGGCATTTCAGTGGGGACGCCGTTTCTGGTCTTTTGGACAGATTCTTTCATTTTTTGCTTTTGCTTTTGCCAGCTTTGTGCACATATTTTTACACACACACACTCATTTGCAGAAGCACTGACGCCAGTGGCCACACTGATTTTCTCTATCGATTGATGAGCACAAAGTATTGTGTATGCAAGGCAGAACAGCGCAGGATTCAGAAAAGTACCAGTGTATTGCTATTATTCTTCTTTTGAATTATGGCACAAATTAGTTTAAATGATCATAAGTATTTTATGAGTTATTCATGCACTTAGTTCACTTAGTAAAACAATAAGCTATTTTTCAAAGTTATAGTATTTGGGGACCCTTTTTAAGTTTTTACATTATAAAATTTGAAGTTTATATTTAGAAACAGGTTTTAAATAGAAACCTTTTTCTACAACGTATGATGAGCACAAAGTGCATGTGTTTATCAGATCATCATACGTCAATTCCCATGGGAAGTTGTCTTGGGAGCAACTAGCAAAATTTTTGCTTAATTTGGCACAAATTGGTCGTTTTCTATATAGTCTTTTGTTGGAACAATTTTTCACAACAGTTCTCCTTGATTCACTGACTTTGGCTTCAAATTTGTTTCTTTTTTCTGGTTTTGAGCTGACTCATTTAGAAAGTGCCATACTCTTGTCGCTCAAATAGGCTCAAGATTTGAAAGTGTTATTTTGGGCGTCGTTAGCTCTTTGTAAAAAGTTTGTCCACCCAAAAATGTTCTGTTACTGGCGAAAATTTTGCCTTAACTCTGAAACACTTTCATTTCCGGTAGCTGGTTGTGACAGCTGCCAAAGTCATTTGAAACATGTCGCCCACCACTCGCCCACATGTACACAGACTACCTACGCATTTTAGAAAAAAAAGTGATACAATTATTCTAAATTAGATCAGATGGCAAATGTCAAACTAAATTACTGGTTAAAAATAACATTGAATAGACTTTTTGGCCAATGCTAAAGTTTCATTTTACACAAACATTGTGTGAATTTTAAAAAAAAGTTTTTGGTTTTTGCAGCAAATTAAAAAGTTGAATAAGATTTAAGTAAAAAACAAAGAATGCATTTTTTACAAATTTTTTGTAAAAAATTAATATTTTTAATTTATCTAAATTTTCTAATCTTTTTAATAACAAAAAACATAATTTTTAGAACTGCATATTTGGTGTTTAATTAATGATGTTTAATAGAAAAAAAATTTAAAACTGTTATATTCAGTTTTAAAACTTAAAATCAGTGCAAACAAAAAAAGTTATTATTGAAGTAAAGTTATAAACACCCGAAATATGTCGTTTGACATTTTTTTCATATCAAATATCATTCGATACATTTTGACAATCAAACCTGTTTACTGCAGATAACTTTTGACATTTCACTGCATACCTATCTCATACATAAACCCACACACATGAATTGTCTCTATTTGTCACTTTGTACAATAGAAGATGACATTTTCCACCTGCACGCTATTTTTGTCAAAGCTCAATAGTGATTTTATTCTTACTTTCTTTTGTCATGACTGTTTTTACATTTTTAATGAAACATTAATTCAATTTGTATTACTAACAAGCTTTTTGTTTTTAACTTTTAATTGGAAATATTTTGCAGTATTATACAAGCTTGTTTCTATTTTTTATCTTTATACTTCATTAAATAAAATTTTACATTTGTGCTACAACATTCTATATAGAATTGAAATAATAACCAATGTGTGCATTGCCAAAACATTTTTCTGCAGAATCAGTCGTCCCTTTCTGAAAACGTTTCTCTCGCTCTCGCTCAGAATTGTTATTGCAAAGAACAACAGTGCAGCTGCAACTGTCACAAGCGATTTGCCACGCATTTTGTGCTTTTTGTTCAGTGAATTTTAATTAAACAACGTCAAACTAGTTTTGCTGTTTTGTTTTGAAAAAATTAATTAAAACTTTATTTGAAAGTTAAAAACATTTTCATTTTTGATCAACATAATTAAAATGGGAGTAGGCGTCATCTTCCTGTTCACTTGTCTATTTGGAGGGTTAGGATTTGGTGTTCCGGCATTTTTGCCCGAAACCAATCCTCACAAAGATATACTCAAGCTGATGATTACTTTAAGTAAGTTTAACAAAAGTTAATTACGTGTTTTTAGATCTAATTTTGTCTGTTCTAGGCGCTATATGCTGCTATGTCATGTGGCTCGTCACGTACATGTCCCAGATGAATCCACTTTTTGGTCCAGTAATCAACAATGCCACAATCAGTCTCATGAAAAGAGAGTGGTAACGCTTTCATCGTCCAAAATGTTATACAAAAAAGTTCTAAAACAGTATTGTTAACATGCTGTCAGCATATTCACATTCCCAAAGCCAAATGTTCTACTGAAACACACATCTCACTTGAGCATTACTGCAATATTACTCTATCTACGCGGCAACTTTCATGTTTTACTTTGATTGTAATTTCTAGTCACTTTCTTTTTCATCATTCATCATGGTATTATTTAGCAAACAAGTAGAACTTAGTTTTAGATAGACTACTAACAGTGCATTAGAACACAAAAAAACAAAGCAGTAATGAGTAGATGTGTTTTCAAACCAGTTTAAAAGTATTTACCAAACTCGTTATTTACTGTGCATCTGTAAAAATGACACTAATGCTAAATTTTTGTTTCTTTTTTCCCATTATTGTAACTCTTGATCTGACTAACAATAAAAACCTGTCCCAAAACTAACTAAGCTACTACTGAACAGCATTTGTCTAAATACAAAGAGCAAAACCTTCAGTTTGTAAACTCGGATGCTTTTATGCCATGTTTTCACGTCATTTGTTGTTGTTTTTTCCAAATCAACCCAAATGAACTATGACGCTTCCTGGCGGACAAACTTACCTAAACTTGAACTGATAACTCATCGGCTATGAGACAGCCCAACAAAAGTTGAACCCATGCGCGTGATTGACTTGTAATCACCGTTTTTTTCACCCTGGGCCTAGTCAAGTTTAAAGGCACAGCAATTGCCACCCAGTTTGCCTGCTGATGCCGCTGCTTTGGTCACACTAAGTGTGTGTACAGACTGTTGCATCAGTTTTTTTCCCTCAGTCAACATTCAGCGCTCGCGTGTGCCGCCGCCGTCACTTCACTTGCTCTCTGTCACGCCGTCAGACCGCAGACACACGCCACAGCACCGAATCACACAAACTGCTGAATTTATCACCACCACCACCACCACCACCACCTTCGAAAAACTGCCGCAAAATGTCATCCCTGAACGAGTACCGCCACTTTGAGTACCTCTCCAAGGTGAAGAAGAAGGCGGGCGCCACTGAGGTGGTGCTGGCGACGCGCATCTTCAACCGCGACGGCCGCAACAAGGACCTGCTCAGCGTGGTGTACGCCACCGCCGACCACCAGGTCTTCGCCTATGGCAGCAACGACAGCGGCTGCCTGGGCCTGGCCACCGTTCGGCTGCAGGTGAAGACGCCGGCGCCCATCAAGGAGCTGGCGGGAAAGGCGCTGGCGAAACTCTGCTCCGGAAATCGCTTCGTCCTGGCGCTCACTGAAGCCGGCCAGGTCTTCTCTTGGGGCGACAACAAGTTCGGCCAGCTGGGGCTGGGCAAGAGCGGACTGGGCTCGGTGAACAAGCCGGTGCTCATCCAGGAGGGCCTCGCCCTGAAGGGCGAACACATCATCGACGTCTCCTGCGGGCAGTTCCACGTTCTCCTGCTCTCCGCCGGGGGCCACCTCTACGCCTTCGGCTCCAACGTCAGCGGCGCCATCGGCAACGGCACCACCTTCCACCAATCGAAACCAGTCCACCTGACCGCCCTCGCCTCCTCCATCGACTCCATCCCCGGAAGTGCTGCTGCTGCTGCTGCTGCCTCCCCTCACCTGGGCGTGGACATGGTGGCCATCGCCGCCGGTGGCTGGCACTCTGCCGCCCTCAACCGCAAGGGCGAGCTCTTCGTCTGGGGCTGGAACGAGCAGGGCCAGTGCGGCCAGCAGGAAGGAGATGTCGCCGCGAAAACGGGCAAAGTGGTCCGCCCCCAGCGGGTGCTCCTACCCGTCCTGGACGCCGCCTTTCCCTGCGCCCACGCCGTCCTCAAGAGCGTCCAGTGCGGCCTGCACCACACGCTGGTGCTCACCTTCGAGGGCCTCGTCTGGGCGATGGGCAGCAATGAACAGGGGGAGTGCGCCCAGGACCTGGCCACGGTGAAGCACTGCCTGAAGGCGGTGCCCGTGTCGCTGGAGGAGCCGGTGCTCGACATTTGCGCCCTCGCCAAGAGCCGCCTCTCGCTGGCGCGCAGTCAGCACCACTTCTACGTCTGGGGACAGCAGAAGATGTCTGGGAACAACCACCCTAGCCAGCCGAACCTTCCCCGGAAGTTCACCATCAGCCAGCAGGTGCAGAGCTCGCTCTCCTTCAATCTGATGCTCGCCCACAACGAGCCGGCGCAGTTCTGCCTGGAGGCGAACACCAATCCGCTGCCCTTCTCCTCGGCGGCCATTGTCATCGCCGACCGAAACTCCGGATTTCACCCGAGCAACGGCAAACTGAACCACAGCTTCAACTGCCCGTCTGAGTCTGACGTCGTCTTCCTCTTGGGCGGGAGCGGGGGCGGCGGCCAATCCCGGCCCGCAAACGCCGAACGAACCATTTTTGCGCAGAAAACCGTCCTGGAGAGCGCCAACAGCCGCTTTCTGGCGGAGTTTGCCGCACAGTTTTGCAACAAGTCCGAAGAGGATGGCGAGGAGAAGGAGAAGGAGAAGGAGAAGGAGGAGTTTACAAAGCTGGAGAACGTCACGCTGACCATTGGTCGTGCCAAGCTCAAGTTTCTCCAGCTGCCCACTAAAGGACTTTCTTATGAGACGCTGTACGCCTACCTCTTCCACTGCTACTCCAACTACCTGGTCATAATGCCGGAGCAGCTAGTGGGAGTGATGCAGCTCTGCGAGGCACTCAACAACGGCCCACTACTCAACCTTTGCCTGCAGTTCATCGAGCACCGATTCACCCTTGCCCAGCTGACCGCCCTCTACAGGTGCGCTCTGGTGGGCGGGCTGAAAAAGGTGGTCGACTTTTGCGCCGGCCGAGCGGCGGAGTTGCTCCGGAGCGGCGACGCCAGCGCTCAGCTCTATGGTGCTCGTGAGGATGGCGGCGATGTGGCGTTGATTTGCGTAGCTGAAGGACCTCAGCAGCAGCAACAACAACATCAACAGCAGCAACATCGCATTTTGGCACATCGTCTAGTGCTGAAGGTGAAGAGTGAACTTTATCGAATGCTCGGCAGCTCTCCTCCTGCCCAGTCGAACCTCGCCTCCACGCTAATGCACCTCAACTCCTGCACCTCTGAGGAGGAGCTTCTCCTCTCGGACTGCATCAACTTCGGCACGCTCTTCACGCCCACCTCGCTGGAGCTCTTTCTTCGCTTCGTCTACTGCGGTGAGGTGACTCCGGCCGGTGACCAAGGCAAGTTGACCATTCCCGTGCTGATTGACCTCAGCAAAGCCAGCAGGCTCATTCAGGCGGCTCAACTGGAGGCGTTCTGCAGTGAGCAACTGAAGCAGAGCATCACCGTGGAGAATGTTTGCAAGCTCTACGTCACCTACAGTCAGGATCCGGAGAATGCCTTTCTGGTGGGCATGTTCATCAAAGTTATCAAAGAAAATTGGAACACTTTTGTCAGCTCAAATGACTTTCGCTCGCTGCTTTTAAATCAGGATAGTATTGTGTTTAATCTCTTACTTAATTTTCCTAATTATTAATTTGAAGTGCAATCAGTAATTTATCTTTATTCTTTAACCATTTTTCCTTTTATATTCAAGATTGAGCATTTGTATTAACTTATGAATAAAGATGTAAAGAAAAGTTTGTAAACACAAAAACGAGAGTTTTTGATTAAAAACTTAAACATTGTTGATTTAGTAACTGATTTAGTGAAAACAACAGTACTAAAGTTTGATGAGCAACAATGTTTTGTATCCAGGTTTTAATTTTAAATGAGTTTTAAAAAATTTTGTTTGTTAATTTTACAGCAACTTGAAAAACCTCTAAACTAAAAAAGTTTGTTTGTTTGAATAACAAATTCATGCAAACTAATGATAAATTTTACACAACGTTGCTTATATTACAATCTTCTCATCAGATTTTTTCGGATATTTTCCAAAACAATAGTTGTGTAATCTAAAAAAATGTGTTTCAACAAATAAATTTTATTTTAATAATTTTGCACTGTAAGTACAATACGTACTTTAAGTAAACTTACAAAACCTTTTTGTACAAAATTAAAAACTCGATAAAACTTAAATTACTCATCTTAAAATTGATTGCAAATTTTATTTGTTAAGTGCTTTTATTACAAGGTGTTTATTATTGGTATAATTTGATCATTTTTAATTTAAATTTTGTAATGCATTACTGAAATTTTGGTTCACTATGTAGAATATGTTACATGTAAAAGTTAAAAGTGCAATCATTTTAATTAATTAATTAATTAATTAATAGAATAAGAAAACTGACTGTAGTTTTGCAAAGTAAAAGTAAAAAAGTTTTACATAATTTTGTATATAAACAACATTTGTATTTTTGTAATTTAACATTTCAACATTTAAAACTTTCAAAATGATCAATTTACCAACTTTAATATTTTGTTTTGCTGCACTTGCTGGTCAAACCTTAGCATTTGGCTCTGATGTTATTGACCATTTGCCTGGTTTGAACATTTCACTGCCATTTAAACAATATTCTGGCTACCTTGATGGCGACAAAGGACGAAATCTTTTTTACTGGTTTGTTGAAAACGAAAAGAATGCATCCACTGCTCCTTTGGTATTGTGGCTTAACGGTGGTCCTGGTTGCAGTTCACTTGCCGGTCTGCTCACCGAGAACGGACCGTTTCGTGTGAAAGCCGATGGAAAGTCCCTTGATCTTGACCCGTTCAGTTGGAACAAGTTTGCCAATGTTCTTTATCTCGAGTCGCCAATCAATGTCGGCTTCTCTTTTAACTCAACTCATTTAGAACAAAAGGATTTTTACAATGACAATGCCACCACTGATGCCAGCTACCATGCGTTGGTAAACTTTTTCCAGAAGTACCCTCAGTTTAAGAACCGAAAGCTGTATATAACAGGCGAGAGCTACGGTGGCGTGTATGTGCCTCTGCTAACGAGAAAACTGCTTGAAAACAACGGCCAGCATGGCATCAACGTTCAGGGAATGGCCGTTGGAAATGGCGCCTTCGACCTTGAGTTAATGTCGGCCACTCGAATCGAGTACGCGTACTTTCGCGACCTGGTTAGTCTTGACGACTGGAAGCTAATTCAGTCCTCATGTTGTCAGTGGAACGCACAGCAGAGCAAGTACGCATGCATCTACCCGGTTTATTCAGTAAACTACACCGTTATCATCCATCCTGGTAACAGCAACCAATGTCAGACTCATGTAGACAATGTCTTAAAAAAAATTTTGCCCAAGTACAACATGTACAACTTGAATGATGAGTGCAACTTTGCCGACCCTAAACAAGCCGTAACTCACCAGTGCACCAATCCAAAGTATGCCGACTACCTGAATCAAGTTGAAGTGAAGAAGGCACTACACGTTCATCCGTCCGTTCAGTCAACAACATGGGCCAGCTGCAACTACAAGGTGGTTTTCCTCTACCAGCAACAGTACAACTCAGTGGCTGCAGTTTTTCATGACATCATGGAGAAGCACAACCTAACTAACATTGTTCTCTTTAATGGAGACGCTGATCTACTGTGCAACTTTATTCTCACTCAGCAGTTTGTAGAAAATAAGCTGAAGTTCAAACTGAAATCGCCTACTGCGACGTGGATGTTGAATGGTAAAGTGGCAGGAATGGCATCAAAGTTTGAAAATGGTTTGCGCTATTTTACTATCCGCAACGCCGGTCATATGGTGCCCACTCAAAAGCCAGTTGAAGCACTGGCAATTTTTAAAGATTTGCTAAATATTGAAAAAATTGCATAAATTTTGTTCAATTACATTACTTTTTTGTTAATTGTCAGCAATTAAAATTATATTTTTTAACACAAGTTTTGTTTTTTACAAGTTTAAGTTGTACATTTCAACAATTATGTGGGGAATTTGATGAAAATCAATTTCTTGATGAAGTTTACGTTCGTTCTCTTTCAATGTTTCCATTGTAGAAACTAATTTTACTAAATTAAAATATTTTTTGTCAGCAGTTAACAAATTATTATATTTTGATTCAAGGTATAGTCGTAAAAGTTTTGAGTAAAATGAGTGCTGATAACTAAAAAATAAAATTGTTTTTAATAAGTTTTATTTCAAAACAATTATATTTACCATAAAAATTCCGGGTTGTTTATTCCTTTGCGGTGATTAAATAACAATGTTGCGCATAGCTTAAAAATAAGTTAATACTTTTTATAAGGAAAATGTATTACTCTATATTTACCAGATCTCTAATAATCATATCATTTTCAATTTCATTGTAAATTTTTTCTGCAATATTTAAATTATAATTAATTGCTTGAGTGTTATTTAGTTCTTTACTAGTTTCCATATCAATAAAGATGCAATTTTTCAACGAATCATCCTTAAAATAAATTATTAGTTATACCTTATAAGTTTTTAAATTTTTGAAAGAATACTTACAGAAAATATTGCAAACCCTTTTTCTTGTTTTTGAAAATTTACACTAAATCTTATTGCTAATATTTCAAAACAAAAAGATTTAAACACAATTAGTTGGTCGTGATCGCTCAATTGGTTGTAAGCAGGAATAGTTTTACAAAATGAACAAATCCATTTAAAATATATTTCTGGAATATTCACGAATTCAATAGCACTTTTTGCATGCCTAATATGTGAAGCCGTTTTTTCATCAACAAATACACTCATAGCTGTTTGAACTTCAGCAATTTTCATTTGCTCAAATTGATTTAGTTTTCGAGCAAACCGCTTTTTGAATAACTTATTTTGATGTTCATAATTATCATTTTTGGTTTCAATTTGTTCAATTTTATAAAAACTTTCAGTAATTGTTGAGTTTAAAAATGAATTAAGTAATGATTCAATTTCTTTGTTTTTGTTGTCAAGTTTTTCTAAAGGGACCATTCCTTCAGAGTAACATTTTTTTAAACGACAAGCTGAGCATTTTTTTCGCAGTTTAAGATTTAAAGAGCAGTTTGATAGTTGACTACATTTCACACTCTAAAAACAACAAGGTAAATATTTTTGAAATAAAGTATAAACACAAGTTTTTACCTTTATTTGAAAACAGTTTCGATGGAAAAACAATTTACATGATTCACATGAAAGAACTTGATAATGAAATCCTGTTGCTGTGTCTCCACAAATGCGACATTTTTTCAATAAATTCATAATTTTAGAATTAGCATTTGTTTTTATTTTATGTTTAAAATAAACATTGTCTGTTTAGCAACAAACGGGCAATGCTTTAGGCAAAATGTGAAACTCATAACATTAAAACAGTAAGTCAACTGTTTGTGTACAGTAAGAGATTTTTATGTTGTTGAAAATGTTTAAGCAACAGGTACATTTTTTCAATACAATTGTCAATTGCAACTGTCAGTAAATTTCTAGCAATAAAGTATACAGAGTGGATCAAAAGTTCTGTCACCACTTTTTCAAACTGCGATATCTCTATAAAAATAAAAGTGTTTATTAAAACAAAAAATACTTTTAATAAAAGAAACTCTTTGACTTATTTAATGAAAAAACAAATTTTGTTTTAATAAATTATAATCAATTGCTTTTTTAGAACAATTTGTTTGCGTTTTGATTAATTTAAAGTTTTAATTTGTTTTTGACATTGAAAACATATTGTTAGGTTTATTGCCATTTACAACTTTTAATAAATTTTAAAATATTACTTATTTATTAAATAGATTAGTTTTATTTATGAAAACCATAAGTACATTAATTCCGTTAATCAGCAATAAAATTAAATTGGGTTGAACTTAAAAAAGCTTAATAATTTTTATTGGTTAGTATTTAACATAAAAATTGTGTATATAAAGTTCTTTTTTTCTTATTTTACCAATTTTACACTAAATTAAAAATGAAATTTTTGTATTTTTTAGTTGTTTTTATTTTTATATCAGCACGAGGTAAAAAATATTATAAACAACTTTTATTAATTGTATTTTTTGCACAACAGATGTGTTTGGTGGATCGGTTACTTATGATGGAATCGGCACATACAACTCTTTTGATTTTTATAACGTTCTTGTGAGGCCAACAACACTAGCATTTCTGCCTCAAGATCCGTCTGAAATTGGACCGCAATTTCTTCTGTTCACCCGAACAAATGAAGCATTCAAAAGTGCGCAAAAGCTACCCTTTAATGACACCTCTAGCATAAAAAGTAGTCATTTCAACAGTTCAGTGGCGACGCGAATTCTCATTCACGGCTGGCACAATGAAGTGACGCCCTCTCTGTGGACTGAAGATATGAAGAACAAACTGCTCGCCTATGAAGACGTGAATGTCATCGTCGTTGACTGGGCAAAGGGCGCCTCCAAACTGTACGGTCAGTCAGTAGTGAACGCCCGACTAGTCGGCGACATGGTAGGCATTCAGGTGGGAGCTCTCTCTGCGGAAACGGGTGCCATTTTAGGCTCAATTCAAATAATCGGCCACTCTTTGGGGGCTCATGTGGCAAGCTATGCTGGAAAACGACTCAAAGGAAACGTTGGCCGTATCACAGGACTTGACCCGGCAAAGCCATTTTTTGAAGGACTAGGCACAGAGGCGAGACTTGCTCTGACTGATGCCCAATTTGTGGATGTCATTCACACTGACGCCAGCGTGCAAGGTTTCATTTCAGCAATTGGACATGTGGATTTTTACGTTAATGGAGGAGCCATACAGCCCGGTTGTCAGGACTTGGGAGATATTTTACAAGGGTAAGTTTGGGTTTCAGAAAATTATCAGATTTTATTAATTTTGTCTGTTAACTATAGTGATTTTAATCCAACTGGCTGTAATCACGAAAGATCACATCAACTTTATGCTGCTGCAATAAGTGATAAAGTAACTCCAATTGCTCATCAATGCAACAGTTACTTGTTGTACATTTTAAATGAATGTAACAGTTGTGGGACCAGTGGTGAGAAATGCTCAATACTAGGACCTAGAGCAATTGAATCTAAAGGCGTTATTATGACGCCAAAAAAACATTATTTTATAAAATCATCAGGAGAAACACCTTATTTTAACAGCACAGTAATTGAAACAGTAAAAAACTGATTTATTAAAAATATTCTTACAACTAATTTTTAGCAATATTACTTTTTAGCGCACACAATTTAAAATGAATAAACACAAATAAAAACTAACATCTAAACTTTTTTGTTTTTTAATTTTTTTACAAAGTTTTCAAACAATTGCAAAATCATTAGTGTTTTTATTAACATTTACATTTACGGTTAACGCATTTACAAACATTTAAATCTATCCCTGACTGCGACCTCTCATTCAGGGGTTTTTGGGTAGATTTCGGCATGCTGACCACAGTTGCAGCTTGCAAAATATGTACATTGGAAAAAAAGGCTAGTCCTTTTTGGTAGGCCTCTTTGCAATGGAAAGTTGTGTTAACCGTTAATGTATGTGTGCGTATGTGTAATTGTTAAGTTGTTGATGACGTGAATTTTCGTTTTCACACTTATCATGTTATTCAAAAAATCAAATTTTTAAAAAAAAAGTTTGGCTTGGGTTTAACACGTTTTGTTTTATAGTTTTTAAACACAAGTTTTATTTTAAAATAATTTTTGAAACATTGTGTTAAAACATTTGCTCGTTTGACATTAAAACTGAAAATTTTTTATTTTTAAAACACTAACTATTCAAAAACAATTGTTTTAAAATTAAATTATAAAATAAGTTTACATTCACAAAAAAACAATTATTTGAGTTATGTTTGTTGCTATGTAAAAAATAATTATGAAACATAAATTTAAAAATGTAACAAATTTAACTATTAATCAACTTAACAATATATCATTTACATAATTTATTGTTTAATTTATTATGCAAAATAAAAGTTTATTAAAGGGTTTATTATATCAGTTTTATGTAATAGTTTTTAAAGCGAAAAAATGAATGTACATTTACTTAACTTTAAGATGTAAGAAATTTACATGTTTAAATGTTTTATTGATGTCAATAGTAGTTTTTTTGCACTTGAAAAACTTAAATAATCTTTTAAAGCTTAGAAATGACATAATTAAATATGCTAACCGTTTACCTTTTTTTAGTTATTTGAAAAAGTATAAAAACGTTAAAAACAAGTGACAATTAGTTTTACGTTTTAAAAACTACAAAAAAACAAAAAATGACAAAAATATGTATTTTGTTTTTTATAATTGTTGTTTTTGTAACAAGTAATATATAAAACTTTTGTATTTAAAGCATTCTAATTCTTTTTTGTTAGAAACGACATCTTTGGAGCTATTTCCTGGTCTTGATAGTTTTAATTCTCTGGATTTTATAAACCCACTATTAGTTGTTGTTCCTCCTCAATCACCCGACATAATTGGTCCAAACTGGCTTCTTTTTACAAAATCGATTCAAGATGTTGCACAAAAACTTCAATATAACAATATTTCAAATTTAAAAGAATCAAATCTTAAAAACAATGTTCCGACAATGTTTTTAATATTTGGCTGGACAAATACTGTAACAAAAGACAACTGGACAACTAAAATGAAAAACAAAATACTTCAAAACCAAGACGCTAATGTCATTATTGTAGACTGGGCAAAAGGAGCATCTGGTACTTATTTTCAAGCAATGGTAAACACTCGCGTTATTGGCGCCATGGTCGCTGCCCAAATTGAAAGCATTCAAAAAGCAAAAAACATAACATTAGAGTCAATTCAAATTATTGGACATTCTCTTGGGGCTCATGTTTCTGGATTTGCTGGCAAACGACTTGACAGTTTAGGCCGAATTACAGGACTAGATCCTGCCGGTCCACTTTGGAATATTTTGCCAACAAATATGCGCCTTTGGAAAACCGATGCTCTGTTTGTAGATGCCGTCCACACATCATCATTTGCTGAAGGCATGGTCCAGGCAGTTGGGCAAATTGATTTTTACGTCAACGGAGGTGTCGAGCAACCAGGTTGTTTAAGTGACAACTTGAAAGAGTATGTTTTGTTTCTAGTTTTTCAATAACTTTTAACCAAATGTGCTGTTTAATAGGATTTTTAACTCTTTTTCTTGCAATCACAACCGAGCACCTTTTCTTTATATTGATGCAATCAGTAATGATGTGGCTCCAATTGCGTATCAATGTGAAGCATATTTTTTATACAAACTAAAACTTTGCAATAATTGTGAAAATGGTGAAAAATGTGCCATTTTTGGACCTAGAGCAATTGAATCTAAAGGTTCAAATTCTGGACAACACTACTTTTTAGACTCAAACAAAGAAGAACCTTTTTTTAATTTAAATTAAAATTGTTTTAAATCAATTAATAAATTGTTTTAAAAAACATGTTGCATTTTTTTATTGTAAAAAAACTGCACTAAAAGTGCCAAAAAAATATTTTTTTAAATATTAAACTGAATTTATAAAAACTCAACTATTTGTTGAAATTTGCCTAAAAAAACTTAAAAGTTCAATTTGTGAACAAACAGTATTTACAGATGAATGAATTTTTTTGCTTCAGTGATTTTCTAATTGCAAGCTATAAATAAATTGTGCTTTTGCAGTATTAAAATAGTTAAAAATTTTCAAAAATATTTAAAAGTAAAAAATATTAATTTTGTTGTAAATAACTAATATTTTAAAAATGAATTTATTATTTTTGTTCATAATTTGTAAGTTTTATTTTAAACCAATTTTATTTTAATATATTTTTATTATTGTAGATATAAACATAATTAACTTTGTTATTGCTGAAAAACTTTTAACATCAGATGCAGATTTTATTTTACGACAAACAAATTTACTTTTCCGACTAAAAGAACTTCTTGACAATTCTAATTTAAAAGATCAAAATCACAAAAAAATAATTTACAATTACACAGGAAATTTCTATTACAAAAACAGCTCAAATTTAGATAGTTTTCTTCAAGAACTAAACATTGGCTACCTTCGTAAACTTGGAACATATCAATCAACACCTAAAATATCTATTAAAAAAGAATCGTCAATTTTTTACAACATTTACATTGTTGACACTGATACAACATTTATTGATGCTCCATTTTCTTTTCAAAACGGAATAAAATTTTTTTACAGCCGACTAGACAACAATCAAGATGTGAATAGTGTTGTGGATATTGTTGACAATGAATGGAAACAAACAGTTTATGACGAACCTATTATAACAATAACATGGACATTTACAAAAAATGATTTAAAAATAACAACATCTGCAAATGAAGTTACGATGACAAGATTTTACAGTAAAAAAGTAAACAAAGTTGAAGATGTTGTATCTGTAAAAAACGTTTTCGATGTTCTCAAAGATGCGTTGTTTTGGCACTAAAATTTAAAAAACATTGTATTTATATTTTTTTATGAATGGCAATGTTTCAAAAGTTAATAAAATAAATTTTTATTAAAAAGTGCATTTAATTATACTGTTAAAGAAAATTAGTTAATGAAAAAATACTTAATTGTATTTTGAGAATTTCATTAAAAAAATTAAGAAATTTTTGTACGTAAATTTTAAATTATAAAATGAACAAATTGCTTAATTATAAAAAATAAAAAAGTACACAGTCAATAATTGAAACATTGCAAATTTAAAATGTTTAATATTTTAAACAGTTTATAGAAAGATATAAGTTAATTATTTTTACCAGTGTATTGATTTTTGTTTAAAATAATTTTTAAAACACATTTTTATTTTTACTATACAACAAATAATTAAAACTAATATTTACAACATTTGTATCAAAGTTAAAACAAATTATTGTTACAAATTGAAAATTTTAAAAACATTTATATTTTTGATTATTAAACGTTTAATAATTACTTCAAGTTTTTTGTTATAAAAAAACTACCAGATAAATAAAATGACAAATTATTTTGTTTTTTCTTATGTTTTTAGCTATTTTGATCCACAAACTGTATCCACACTTTTTATAAATACTCGTTTTCGACAACTTGATCATCTACCTTTTTTTGATATGTTAACTGTTTCAAACTTTATTTGGCTAAAAAATCAAATTAAACTATCATTTTCAAAACCGTTTTTAATGACATCATTTTGTAAATCTTTTTCGTGTATCCTTTGTTTGATTGAGTTCACATCGTTATTTACTGTTATAATTATGATAATAAGAGTTTTTGTCATTTTAATTTGCCGAAACCTAAACAAAAATTACGTTTCTTTTTTGGGATCAATTTTTGAACTAGTCGGAGCAAATCGGATACATTCTGAACTTGCCGTTTTGCATTATTCTTTATTTGCTTTATCTACAATTGTTTTAATTTTTCTTAACTCAAACACTTCATCATTTTTTCAAATTATTATAATATTTTGCAATCAATTTTTATGTTCAATAAAAACTAATGAAACTAATTTACCAAAATTAAATCACTATTATTTAAACAACTCACTGGTTTTGTTTCCATTATCTGAAAAAAATGGAAAAATTTTAGCTAAATATGGAAAATGGTACCTCCGTTTTCAACCATTTATCAGTGTTTCAATGGCAATAAATGTATCGTTAACAGCATTAATGATTTTTTTAGTTTCAAACCCAAAAGACAATAGTTTAATTTATTTTGGTTCTTTGATATTTTACTGGCTTCATTCTGTTGGCGTTATTTTTATGTGGTCAAGTTGGACTTTTTGGGTGTCTTTTAACATCTATTACATTTTTGTTTATTATTTGTTTTGCGCAAAAATACTTCAGTTTAAACATTGCAAAGAATATAAAAGTTTGTCTAAACTGGCAACAGATTTTAAACAAATTTATCGAGTTGGGTAAATACGCAATGTACAAAGTTGTGATAATACTAATTATTTTTAGTATATACGCATCAATTTTTAATAAATTTTGTTTATAATAATGTTTTTCATAGCGATACGTATATTTCAGCTATTTTAATGACGCATCTTATTCGAGAAAACCGAGTTTTTAATGAAATACAACTTTTGAACCGTTTTTGGAGACTTTATTTAAGTTACACAAATATTATTTGTTCTTCGCTTTTTTGTTTCACTCTTTACATAAGCAGTATGACAAATGCAATGTGGTTTATGAAATTGTTTTTTATCAGCGTCAGTTTTCCTCCAATTGGAATGCTTGTGATTGGCACTTGGTGTGGTGCCCGTTCATACGAGGCATCCATGAAAATGTACCATTGTCATTCTATTCTTCTTTGCCAATACTCAACAATTAGTTTTAAAGTACAACTAAAAGTAAATCGTTTGCAAAATAACAAATTTGTTTTATTTATTGCATTTTAAATTAATAGGTTTTAAATACGCTAAACCTTATTTGCGGTCAATTTGTGGGTTATACGTATGTTACTGGAAAAACTATTAAAAATGAAACAATATATCAGGTAAAAATTAAAATAATAACAACTGTCGTTATTTATAGCATTTATTTATTTTTTTAAATTTACACAGGCACTTATTTCAACAATGATGCTATTTTTTCTTATTGCAAATGTTACAAGAGCTTAAAAACAGTAAAATACATTTTGCTAAAAAATTTTTAAATAAAAATAAAACAATTATTAAATTAAAACGTTTTTGAAAAAGTAATTGTCAAAAGTAATTTTATTTATCAATTTAACTGATAACTAAATATTTTTGATAAACAAAAGTAGAAATTATTTTTAGACAACGATTATGGCAACTTAAATCTAACAAACATGTTTCTAAAATCTTACTGTGCGTTATATTACTAGTCATGCAATGCATATATACTTTTTTAGTTTTAACAATAACAACATTTGTTTTCATAAACTCTTTTACTATTGCAAAAGGTAAAAAATTGTTATTTAGCAGTTTTGTAAAACCACTAATGTAACAGATTTAAACGTTGTACAATTTAAATTAGAAGTAAACAACAAGTTGAAAAATACAAAAAATGAAAATTGGTTTTTATCAAAATTGTCATTTAATCGTCAATCAATTTACAATTATCATCAAAACTCAGAAACAACTTGTAAAAAAGTTGACTATTGTTTACTTAAAAATAAATCATCAAAAACAAACAAAAAAATTTGTGACAATTTAGGATTAAATTGTATTTCTAATGAGAACACTGACACATTTGAATGCATTTGTGATAAAAACAACACACGCTGGGACGTTCTTAGTAACAACTGCTTACCACAGAAAATTGAGTGCAAAATTAACGAATCATTTAAAGTCGTTGAGGGTAAACCAGGATGTTATTGCAACAATGGATATTTAAAACAAAACAATACTTGTGTTGAGCATGATCCATGCAACAATGATCGTCAACTTTCTCCATGCAAAGATATAAATGCAAAATGCAATAAAATTGGTTTGCAAAAAACTGATTTTCAGTGTAAATGCACAAAGAATTATTACAATGTATTTGAAAACAAAAATAGTTTGGCTAAATGTTTGCCAATTCAATGCAAACACTGTGAACAAACATGCAAATTAGACATTGAAAAAAAAAGTTATAATTGTGATTGCATAGATAAAACTAAATACAAGTTAGAAAAAGATAAATGCATTTTGAAACAAGGCGTATCTGATATTAAATGCAGAGGAAACCAAACAGAACAATGGATAAACAAAGGTTACCCCACCCCTTTTCTCACTGGCTCTAGTTGCGCTTGTCCACAAAATTTTTATTTTGACAACCAAAGAAAAGTTTGCGAAATTCAATCACAAGTTGACTTTGTGTTTGGTTGTTCAAAAGTTGAATTAAAATCAGATAAATTACCAGGTTGCGTTTGTTTACTAGGACAAAAATTTGATTTTTTAACCAGAAAATGTCTTATGCAATGTGATGAAAAAAGTGAAAAATTTTGTCAAGAACGAGAAGGCCAATGTGTTGTGTCAACAAGTAAAGTTAAGTGTCAATGCAAACCTGGTTTTGCAGCTTTTAGTGCTGATTTGAAAAACGCAGAAAATTTTATTTGTTTAAATAAATGCATGCTGTTTAATAGACCGGAGTTAACGCAATACAAATGTTACAAAATGTTTAGTCAATGTGACCCCACTAAAGTAACATATTCAGGCCCACTTAAAGAAATTTTTATTTTTAACATTTCTAAAATAACCTCGGCTCAAATTGATCATTGTAAATGCGAGATTGGTTTTCAATTTGACAAACTGTCACAAGAATGTGTGCCATCACTTGACCCAGTTCAATACATAAAAGACATGGATTTTCTTCTGGATTCTTCAATGATATCTCAATCAAAAAAAAGATTGCATACTGAAACCATCATTAAACAAGCTTTTATTTCACTTATTATTACGCTTTTTGAGAAGATAAATTTAGAATCGGTTAAATGTCAACCATCAGGTGATAAAGCAATTTGTACTGCTGCAATATACACAAAAATGACAATTAAAAAAGTTAAAATGAAATTAGAAAATGCTTGTCAGTTTTTAAGCAAAACTAACATGTGCTATTATATGACAAAACAATCTAATTTTACAAAAAATTTGGTTTTTGAGTCTGTTCTTAAAAGAACAAAAAATGAAGTTTTTATTGAACCAATAAATGTAAGTATTTTTTATTTTTTCAAACTTTTTTAACTAAACAAATTAAATTTAATGTTTTGTTTAACAGTATTGTTCTAATCAAAACCGTTGTAGTTTTGCAACTTACTCCAATTGTCAAACAAAAATTATAAATTCAATTGAACTTTTTGAATGTATTTGCAATTCAACCATTTTCACTGTGACTTCTCAAACAAACATTAGACTTTTTAATCAAAAAGACAGTTTACGAATGCAAAATTGTCAACTTAAAGATCTTTGTAACGAAGACAAAGTAAACTACGGTTGTGAAGATCAGTCTGCTACTTGTCATTTGACTGCTGAAATGAGACGCAACCAGTACATTGCAAAATCTTTTTGCAGTTGTCCATCAACAGGCCTTGTGCTTCCTGATCAAAAAAGAAAATGCGCAAACTCATGTGATAGATATTGTTTACACGGAAACTGTACAACAGACATTTTATCGGGAACAATGATATGTCAATGCCAAAACGGATTTAGTGGGCCCAGATGCAATTTTACTGTACAAGAAATTCAAACAAACAAAAAAGTTTCTAAAGGATATAAGATAGCAACAATTATATTTTTGGTGATAATTTCCTTAACATTGATTTGTGTTATTTTTGGTCTAGTTAAAAAGTAAGTTTAAAGTTATTTGTTGTGAACTTAATTTTTATATATAATTTTTAGACACACTAAATTTAATTTTAAAATGATTCAAGAAATGATTCAAACAAGTGAAAAACAAAAAAATACAAATCATTCAAATCATCAACAATCTGATTTTTCAATGCAAGAATTATAATTTGTTAAAAATCTTATCAACTTTACAGTAAAAATTAAAGTTTTTTATAACAAAACAATTTCATTTGCAAATCACAATTTCATTTGCAAATCCAAATTTTATTGCAGTATCAAAGTTGAGATATTTATGTGAATAACATTGTATAAAATTAAATGCCTATTATTTGTTGTCAAAATATTCATTTGAAATAGTTTAAAAGATTTTAACTTAATTCAAATGAAACAATAAAACAAGTGTTAATATTTTAACCAATTAGTTTTAGTATAAAAGAAGCAGAATGTTAACATCAAATATCATTCACTTTAAATTTAATCATTTTAACAGCAATCAAACTATTACAACTATGAAAATAATCAACATTTTTATTTTCATTTGTGCCTTTTTGGTCGCATCCAGTTTGGCCGCTCCTAGCAAACTACCTCTTCCCTTGTCTGTGCAGCTGAGCCATTCTCAGTTGATAAGCGGACCAACTTTGGGCAACCTCTCCGATGCTCGCATAGTGGGCGGTGTTTTGGCTACCGAAGGAGAAGTCCCCCACCAGATAGCTCTTTTGCGGAACGGCGGCATGTGGTGCGGAGGGTCGCTCATTGGCCCTCGAACAGTTCTCACAGCAGGTAAAATAAAACGACTGTTTTGCCTTTTGCTTCGATTGTACAACACAGCAGTAAAATACCTCTTTCTCCTCCCCAGCCCATTGCGTGTTTGGCTCTGAGAGTCGGCCATCCATTTTCAAGGTTCGCTACTCAACCCTGGACAACACAAAAGGTTTTGATTTGGCAGTCAGCAAAATAAGCCGTCACCCAAACTACTCCTCTGCCACTGTTGACTACGACCTGGCCATTCTCACTTTAGAGGCGCCTTTCACGCCCAGCACCACCGCCGCTGTGATAGCGCTCGCCGAGAAGACGCCCTCTGAGGGCACACTGATCACGGTGACTGGATGGGGACGACTGGCTGCCGGCGGCGCCTACCCCACAAAGCTCCAGAAAGCCGACACTTTGAAGGTGATGAGTCGAGCGGAGTGCGCCAGCATTTGGGTTCCACTCGGGGCTAGCATCACCGAGCAGATGTTCTGTGCCATCTCCAAGACACAGTCGTCCTGCAATGCTGACTCAGGTGGGCCGGCAACGCACAACGGCCTTCTGCTTGGAGCGGTCTCCTGGGGGTCGTCCAGTTGTCTGCACGCCACTCATCCTAATGTTTACGCTGATGTGGCTAGCCTTCGCGAATGGATTGTTGATCAAATTCTCTAATAAGCTTTTTCAACTTTTTAATACTAACAAATATTGTGCCCTTTTAAGATAACTTAGTAAATTTTAATTTTTGCTGATTCTAAAACAAATCTGGTAAATTATTTTTGGTAAAAAACAAAATTAAAACAGAATTTTGTAAAGTTGTTTTGTTGCAAAGACAAAAAATAACTGATAACAATGATAAGAGATTTCAATGAAACATTTTTTGAAAAAATGATAAAAACGGTTTACCGAAAAACATTTATTAACAAAACTAATTTAGGTCGAATAAATAAGGTCAATGTTAAGTAATACAGGGTGAGTTTTGCGTATATTTGCCGTTTTGTACAACAATGTGTTATAACCAACTTATAACTGAAAAATAAACATTAAATGTTCACATTGGTTTTTTAATACAAAAAATATTTGTTTTTTAATTAAATTTTGTCAATTTAATAAAAAATTAAACAATTTTGTATAAAACATCTTTTACTTTTTATCTTATTTGATAAACACAATCGCAAACTTATTCGTTATCAATTAATGGAAAAATACAATCATAAATGACAAGTGTGCAATTTTCAATAATTTTGATTACATGTTGCATAGTTTCTAGCTCATTTTCGGAAATTCATGCTAATTTTTGTAAATAAAAAAGGTTAAAAATTTAAAACTAAATTTACAATGGCCTTTGCAAGGCCGTTGTTTCTTCTTCTGTTTTTCAAAACGTTTGTTTTGATTAACTGCAGTTCCTCAACTAACAAACCCTCAAGCATTGAAATATCTTGCATCGGTAATGTATTTTATAATTTAAATAAACATTAAAGAACTAAATAAACTAAAAATAAAACAAATTTTTTAGAGGATGGCTTTTTTCCTTATCCAAATGACTGTACAAAATATTATCGATGCGTTGGTCAACGTCGTTTTGATTATGATTGTGGAAATGGAACACATTTTAATGCTAGAATTGTTGGTTGCGATCATCCCGAATCAGCTGGATGTCGATTTTCCACTATTCAAAAAGAATCGGAAGTCGAAATTATTACTGACCCATCAGTTTTTGCATCAAAGGGTTTGATCAACACTGAACATGATAAAAGCATCTCTAATCAATACATTGATTGTGTCAATGTCTGCCGTGGTACATTTTATCCGAACTTTGATAAACTTCGTAAAGATCATTTTCAAAAAGCATCTATCATGACAAATTACCACCCGGAAATGGCCCAAATGATTGTAGAGCCTGGATATGTTTACTATCGCAAAAAAGTCATAACTTCTGGCGACAACACCGGCAAATGGGACAATTATGACACTTACGAGAGATTCAATGAAGGCAACTGGCAAACTGAGTTTGGCCAGCCAAATTGGAGTCAACCACAAAAAGCAGATGGTTCAAAAGTATTGGAAGCAGGAACTAATAAAGAAAAAGCAAATCAAAATGTAAAAGATGACAGTGACATTAGCTCTCATTTATTGCAACCAACCACTAACACAAAAGCAGTTAGCAATAACAGAAGAAAAATACTGATTTTTATTAAAACAGATAGTGGATCACCGGCAGCTCAAAACTATACTTTTGAAGAGTTTAATCATGGCATTAACCTAAAATTACTTGAACAACTTGAAATTTGCAATCAATTTAATCAATTGTCTATAAACATGTGTATTTCAAGTTCTTTAAATTGGTTAACAATTCCAGACATTGAACTAAACAAGGCAAAACATAAACATGAAGTTAAATTAAACTCATCAAAGGACGCTTTTAATGATTGTCAATATCACTGCAGAATGTTAAAAAACAACGAAAGCAATGATCAAAGGTTTAAAGTCACATGTGTTGCATTTTCTTACTCGTTAGAATCACGCAAATGTTTATTATACGACCAATTAGAGTTACCGTTAAACTGGCTTAGTGAACTGATTAAAGGTAATAGACCAAAGGGTTTCCGCTCTAAACGGCACACATCAACTGTGATCAAAATTCCGGAGATTTCTTCTTTTGATAATGGAAATTGGATAATTGGTCCTGGCGTTTCAAAAGATTTAATTAAAAAAGAAAAATCAGAAAATTATGTTTTAGTTGAGATCTCAAAAAATGACATTTTTAACTGCTTGGCTGCTTGTTCAAACAGAAATAACTGCCAAAAATTTGCATTTAATTCAAATAATGGAAAGTGTTTTTTTAAAATAAATAAAACAACTCAAAAAGAAGATTCCAGTGAAGAGGATTCGTCAGAAGAAGATGAAAAGGAGACTAAAATCAAAACAATTTTCTGGAAAATGGGATGGTCATCGGGTGAAAATGTTCAACATTTTGTTCAATCAAATTTGGAAAACTTGCAAGTTGTAGAAACTAATGAAGTTGTGAAAACACCGAATAGTGAAAATCAAATTTGGGAACAAGAAGAGATGGTTGCCCCAAATATTTGGAAACCGTTTATTCAAACATCAGCTCAAAACTCAGACAACATTTCAAGTAATATAAATATTTTGTTAAAACTTTATTTATTAAACTAATGTTAACAAAAATGTGTTTTCCGTTTTCTTTTAGATATCACAACAAACATGCAAGTAATGCAAACAGTCATCAAATCAGGCAAAACAGTTTGCTTAGGTATACATTATTTTATTTTTAAACATAATTTAGTACTTAAAAGTATTTTTATTTTTGTTTGCAGAAGAAGGATTATTCCCACACACTTCATTCTGCTCCAAATTTTATGAATGTTCTAATGGGCAAATTATCACCAAAGATTGTCCACCTGGAACACTATACAGCCCTTTGATTAAAGCTTGTGATTTTCCGGACAAATCTGGCTGCACTGTCAACAAGCTCGGTCAAGTAGAATTTGTTTGGAAAGAAGTAATGGTTGTACATGAAAACAATGAAAATCAACCAAGTGAACACCTTCAAACTGGAACGCAAAACATTGTCAAATCAATCACCACACAGACGATTACTTCAGGAAAAATTATCTGTCTAGAAGAAGGTACATTTCCTCATGCAACTTCTTGTAGCCATTTTTACGTGTGTAACAATAGAAGTTTAAGCATTCATCCTTGCGCTCAGAAGAACACAATGTACAATCCACTCACTAAAACTTGTGACATTCCGGAAAAATCTGGTTGTAAAATTGGTTCCAACGGTCAAACTGAATTTGAATGGAAATCTGAAATTGTGATAAATAACGACCATTTCAACGGAGAATACCCTTTAATCAATCACTCAAGAAACTTTACGGAAATCAAAATAATCAATCGCACTTTCAATGAAATGGATCAAAACAATTTGCCTTATTTTGATGGAAAATTGTCAACAACTATTAAAACCACATGTTCAGGTACAAAACAAATGTTTAATTTTTAATTATTTTAAATTTTACTGTATTTCTAGAAAATGGACATTTTCCACATCCAACTTCGTGTAGCAAGTTTTATCATTGCGCAGAAAAACAGCTGTTCATCAAAGACTGCGCCCCAGGAACACATTACAGCGCATTGCTTCAAATGTGTGATTTTCCGAATAAAGCCGGATGCGTTTTGAACTCTAATGGACAAACGCACTTTGAATGGAAAACAACCGCCTCATTTTCTGGCAGCCATAATAGTGGAAACTATAAAAAGACTTCAGTTACAGTCCGCAAACATATGTTCATTCCTTTTGTTGTTAATGGAAGTAGTAGCAACACAAATGTCAAAAAAGCAATTGAAAATGGTAACAATACTGGCCGATTTGTTTCTGAGGAATTTATCGCTGAACATGATGGCATTGGCTTAAAACTAAAAAATGTTTCAACTTGCAGTTCAAACGCAAATCATCGCCTGTGCACATTGGACAATTTTGGCTGGTTGCAAATATCAGATCAGGAATTTATCATCAAAGAGCGCCCAAAGAAGGAACTCACAATTGAGAAAACAAAGCACATTGCAAAAGAATGCCACCAAGCCTGCCAGCAAATGATTGACGCTAAAGAACGTTCCTGCATTGCCTACAGCTTTAATAGTGAGTCGAGGAAGTGTGCCCTCTTTGAGCAGATCACCTTAGAAGTCAGCTGGCTTGATCGTTTGCTTAGTAATGCCACCAAAAAGGTGAAAAACTTTCGCAAAAAGCGACACACTGTCAGTCGAATTGCCCTTCCTCAAACGTACATTGCTCAGTATCAATGGCTAATTTCACCTTCCGTTCCAAGAGAGTTGGTTGGCAAAAAGAAATCAGATGACTATCAGATTATTGAGTTTGCCAATGCCGGCGTCTTTGAGTGCATTGCCGTCTGTGAACACAGTCCACAACGATGTGTGAAGTTTGTTTTTGATGAAGTCAATGGCAAATGCTTCTTGAAAAAGGAAAAAGCGCACAAAAGCACTGACGATGATAAGGACTCCAGTGAAGAAGAGGATGATGACGAGGAGGAAAAGTACAAAAAAATTGTGTACAAAACTGGCTGGATATCGGGTCGAAATCTCAAGGAGCTCATTAATCAAGGACATGTTTTGAAGCAGTCTAATCAAAGTAACTTATCCACACTGGATTTTGACTCACAACGTGAAAATAGAACAAAAGAATATGTTGAAATTTTCAAGCCAATTGAAACTGAAAATCAAAAAGCTTCCATTGATCACACAAAAACTACGACCGTTTCGCCAACACCAACTTCAAAACAATCAAATGAAATGTTAGAAACAACAGATAATGAAATCCATTCAAATGATCCCGAAACTCTAGTTTTCACTGATGAACCTCACAACAGCGACTACTTTACTACTTCAGCATACGAAGATGAAAACCAAATACTAAATTCAGAAACTACCCGTTTCGATGATCAAGTTATTGACATTACGACAAACGCTCACCAAAATGCAGATATTAGTCCAAACAGCAAATCACGCACAAAAGTTTCTGACCATGCCACAACAAAAACTGAATTTGAACAATCCACAACTACTTTCTCCACATTTCAACCGGACCATTATGAGGATTCAAACGATTCAAATTTAACCAAACTAATACAAAGAATCATTGAAAGTCCCAAAACAGCACTAGTTGAGCCTGTCACAATATCACCACCACTCACCACCGATGATTTGGCAGTCATTCGAGAACATCGATTCACTGTTGGCAAAAACACTACTGAAGAACCGCTGGACACAGCAGACACCGAGTACATGAGCCAGTTTCAAAGATGCGACACAAACAGCAGCAGCAGCGATGATGAGAGTTCAGCACTTTGCACACTGAACAACTTTGAGTGGCTGCAACTGGCGGACACTGAAATAGGCAAACCAACTGAGGATGACCAGAAATCACGCTTCTCTTTGCCCACCGTTGAGTTTACCTTCCGGCAAGCTGATAATGATGGCGTAGAGCAGTGTCAACGGCGGTGTCAGCTGATGGCTCCAAAGGAGCCGGCGCTACCAACGCTGACCATCGCCAACGGCTGCGTCGCCTTCACCTACGACTTGGACGCCGGAAAGTGCACACTCTTCATGGAAATAGAGCTGGAGCAGACTTGGCTGAAAAGGCTGGCTGGTACAAGTTCGGCCACCACCAATTGGCCGCAAGAGCTGCCCAAACCGCTGGGAAGTAAGCGGAACTCTGTCAGTCGAGTGAACGTTCCCCCGGTGATGATCGTCGGCGACCAGTGGATCACCAGCTATCGAGTGCTGCCGATGAGGACGCTTACACTGCGCTACAAAATCACTGAAATCACCAGCACAAACAAAACATTTTTCGGTTGTTTGAATGCGTGCAGCCAGCTGCCTGGATGTCATGAGGTGATTTACAGTTCGGTGGAAGAGATATGCTACGTGTTGAAGGATCATCATCATAATGGTGGGGCAATTCAAAAGGAGAATCACTCTGGAGGCGATTCTGAAAAGATCTCCCTAAAAAGCAGTTGGATTAGTGCCAAGTATCTGTTTAATAAGAAAGCTATTGAGCTTTATAAGGACAGCTCTAAATCAAAAGGGAAGCTAGAATACGAAAACAGTGAAAGTGTCAGACAATTCCAACCTTCAGCAACTTTCCTCAATCACATCAGCCACTTGTATCCTTACCTGGTTTTTAGAGACTTGTTAATTTCACATGCTCCAGCAGCAGCAGCTACAAACAACCTTGAAACGGCCAACAGTAGACCAAGTGAAGGCACTACCTCAGATTACCTGTACACTATTCCAAGCTGCACTTCCACGGGTCAAACACTCTGCAACTTAAACAACTTTGAGCTGATTCAAGTCAAAGATGTGCAGATCAACAAAGAGGGAAACACGCCGGCAAAAGAGGTAACCTTGAGCAGAGGAACCGACCTGCCTGAAAGTTGCCACAACTTGTGTGTTCAGCTGAAAAGAAAACACACTGCTGCTGTTGATTTGGATGAATCAAAAGAGGCAAACAGCTTTAAAAAGAAGGCCTACCACACTTGCGTCGCTTACTCCTACGAGAAGGACACCGGACGATGTTTGCTCTACGAGGCGGTGTCTCTTGAAGGCGACTGGATCAAGTCGCTGTTAACAAGTGCCACCACCTCTTCAAGCAGTGAGCAGCCACCAAAAGGACTGGTGCGAAAGCGAGACACCACGACGCGAATCTTCGTGCCACAGTTTGAGTTCACACTGAACAACCACAACGGCATCTGGCTGATTGGTCCCCAGCTTCCTCCCCAGTACATGACCAACATGGGCCTGCGCAGTGGGCAAATACCGACGGTGCAGTTGACCACCGCCGATCAAGTGTACGAGCCTTTCACCGCCTCGCTGGGTGAATGTGCCGCCAGCTGTCAGCGGTCGAAGCACGACTGCCGGCAGTTTGTCTACAACACTGACCGGCAAATGTGCTACTACGTGGGCCGAGAGGAGGGTGACTTTTCAAAAGAGGTGCTCCTTCAAGTTGGATGGATAGGCGGACTGTACCAGGAGGCGGAGGTGACCGGGGAGCAGCAGCTGCAGGTGCACAGTTCCAGTGCTAACTGCTCGGAAGATGGCTACTACCCGCACGAAAATGACTGCACTAAGTTCTATCGCTGCTCCAATGGAGTGCGATTTGACTTTGACTGTAGTCCAGGGACGCACTTCAACCCCTCCATCAACAACTGTGACTGGCCAGAGAGTGCTGGCTGCAGCAAATCGGCAGGCAAAGTTAACCACCTTGACACTGAAGATGAAGTGCTAATTCAAAGGCGTTGCAAAACGTGCACTAAACATGACCACTCAGACAGTCACAGCCACGGTGTGCCACCTTTTGAGCCAGCAAATGAAGAGAGCCGAAACAGTCCGGTGACACTTACTGAAGAAGAAGTTTTGCGAATTCTTCAGAATCATGGCGTTAGCAGCACTAAAAGGCAAATCGCCTCGACAAAAGTGGATAACAAAACTAAAACCATCCACCTACCTTACGCTGTGAATCAGAATGAAACATTGCCGACAGCTGAAGAGGGCACTGAAGAGGACTTTGTCGACAGCATTCACGTGCCACACAAACGGACTATCAGCTCACTGCCGACCTGCTCTTCACTGCCAACGTCCGCAACCGGCACTGAACAGCTCCGGCCATGCAAAACTGGCTCCAACTTTGACTGGATGCAGCTGAGCGACACCACACTGGCGGACAGTGACAATCAAACTGCACAAACAACAGCACAGCTTCACAAGGAGGTGAAACTGCAGTCAAGTGATGGCGATGAAGTAGCTGACGCCTGCGGCAGACTGTGCCAGAGAATGACTCCACTCGGTGGGCACCAACAGCAACAGCAACAGCATCAGCACTCACCCTCAGCATTCACCTCATGCGTGGCGTACTCATTTGAGGTCAGCTCTGGAAGGTGTCTCCTGTATTCACAGCTGAAACTGCCTTTGAATTGGGTGCAACTGATGGTTGAGACGACGACGACCACAACAACAACAACAACAGTCATCAAAAGCACGTTCAAGCACTCTCCCGGTTTTAAAACCCGACTAAATGTTCCCAAATCACAGTTGATAATGCGCCAGTGGTTGATCACGCCGGCCATTCCGCTTGGCATTAGCTTTGAGGAAACTGCTGCAAGTACTGATAACTCAGCGTCGGCATACAAACTGTCAAATGCTAAAACGGCTCATTTTTTCGATTGTCTTACCGTTTGCATGAAAATGCCCCAATGTCTGGCTATTGTCTACAGTGCCCTTGATCACAAGTGTTTTGTGAGTGAAAAATCGGCGAATGCTTCTTTGCAAGAAAAAACCGTTGTGTACCGATCCGGCTGGGTTTCAGCTAAAAATTTGCATGCGCTGACTTCTAACAACCTTAAAAATGTTCTTCAACCTCGTTCTGGCGCAAATCGATTTTACATTGAAACAAATGCAGTCATTCTTGACTTGGTGGAGCAGTATCTGCTTAAAAAGGATTACAAATCTATTATTCCGCAAAGTGATAGAAAGTACTTAAATCCTTTGGACACGATGACTTCAGTCACCTCTCTTGATGAATGTCAAAATAGATGTGCTCAATCATGGCTCGATAAAAACTTAAAAGAAGATCATTCAGTAAAGTTAAGTGAGGATGATGAACAGACTATTTGGGAAAATGAAGCGCAAATTGAACCACGTAAAAGGAGATTTATTGATATTAAAAAGACAATTGCACAGTATAAAGAGAAAAAACAAGCTAAAGAGGCTGAAAAGAAGCAAATTGAAATTGAAGAACGGTTAAAAAAGTTCAAATGCAAGTTTATTGCTGTTCGAGAAAACCTTCTGGCATCTGGAGAAAACAAAGTAAGAGTTTGATTAAAATTAATTTTTATTTATAAAATTTTAATTTATTTTTCATTACAACAGACGTACACATGTCAACTATTTTCTGAAGAAGCAATTGAAATTTTGATCAAATTGCTATCAAAACTGACCAAACCAAACAAAAACATTTTAGCTAAAGCCACTTCAAAAGCAGCCAGTTTTGTTAAGGACCAAGTTGGATCAGTAACGAACTTTCTTAGCAATTCATTTGGAAAGAAAAGCAAGCGATCGGTTGACGACGATAATCTTTTAGAAAATCAAAAAGTCACAATTGCTCCTGTTAGCGCTTACGTTTTTTACGACAACCCAACAATTCGATTCTACAAAGTGGAAGAGGCAGAAACAATCAAACAGGCTGAAGAAAGCCAAAAAAGTTACCTCAACTGGACTGGCATAACCAATGACCAGAAATGCTTTAAATCCTGCCTCAGTAGCTGGAACAAGTTGACCAATCGTCAAAATAACATATGTCGATTTTTGGTAGTAAAAGCTGTTTTTGTTAATACAATAACGGTATGAAGTGGTCAAACAAATGTGAAACAGTATTATAAAAAACATTTTTTTACAGTACAACTGCTCTTTTTACGAAACTGATCCAAGTCATCCAACTGCCAATGTAGAGGTGCTCCATTATGAAATTCATTCTCATCCTTTTGAGATGCCAGTTAGTTTTAGTCATTCAGCTTCCTACTTTAATCAAGTAGCCAAACCGGATAGAGAAATGCAACTTCGAGCAATAGAAAAACTGAACAATGTTGAGGGAGTCAATTTTTGTCTTCACCACTGTCTAAAGCAATGGCTAAAACCAAAAGCGCCTTTTAATTTGAAGACGATAAAGTGTCGGCACGTGTCAGTGGTGAAAAACCCGAGCAACAACAATCGATTTGCAAAGGTTTAAACTTGTTAATTGAAAATTTTTAAACTTTTAACCATTTTTGTTTTGTTACCAACAGTACAACTGTACTTTCGGTGATGCTTTGGAAAACAACAACGCTGCCAATGAGAGCAGTTTGCTACAATCACTTGGCACTTCAGGCAACGTTGCCTTCCAGTTGCGCCAACTTCCAACAGCTGAAGCTTTTAAGAATCCTGCACTAAAGCACATTGAGTACTTTACTCCGATTCCGGTGGAAACTAAAACCATGGACCACATGTTTGGAGGCATTAAACCACTGTATTTGCTTGATTATTTGCAAGACTATTCTGAGTGTCTGAAAGTTTGCGTTGACCTGTGGGCCCGAATCAAACTCGGTGACAACCGCCCTGACCGCTGTCGGCTGGTTCTCGTCAAAAAGAGCCCAGACAGTGATCAATTCAAACAAATTGTCACTAAAAAACCGGTAAATTGGCGATTGAATTTCTCATTAAAAACACTACTAACTATTATTGATTTCAGCTGTTCCAGTGCGCCATTTACGACGTGGACATTGCAAAGAAGTTTGAAACTGCTGAAACGGAGGGCATTTTAAGCGGAAACCAGCTTAAACTTACTCGCGTATACCGTAGAAAGCCGACCGCTGTTTTGTCTAAAAGTGATGATGGGGTTCAGACTGCTGAAGACTACGAGACAATTCCACCTTCAATCGTGGCCGGCGTTCTTTCAGTGTTGGCTAACACGCAGACACAGTCTTTTTACCATTTTACGCGGGCGCTTAGTGCTCAACAGTGCCTTGAGCATTGCCTCGACGTCCAGTCCACCGGTCACAGTGAGCAGTGCCTGTTGGCGGTGGCCAAGGCAGTGACTGGAAGAGATGGGCAAACCGGACGACAGCAGCTTGAGTACGAGTGCTCCTTCTACGACTACACACTGAACTTCACCACAACTGAACATCAACATGGCCCACCTCCAAAAGTGCCTCCAACTGAGGCCTACCAACTGATGACTCAGTCTCCCAGTGAAAGCACCACCGCCACCACTTCACAGTTTAGGCTAATTGACACTAACTCTGAACCAGTTCGCTACGCAATCGACTCTTATGAGCCCATTTCTACCTTTGACGGTGCCAACACCAAGGACGAGTGCTTGAATGAGTGCAGATCGCTTAAAGCTAAAAACAAACTGCATGCCTTTTTCAAGTCTATGGACTGTCAGATGGTGGTGGTCAGTCCGAGAGTGATCCGCAATGGAGCGGTTATTGACGTAAGTGCTGAAACATAATTTTAACTGTTCAGAAAAACTAACATCACCATAAACTGCTTTTCCCTCTTGTTAGTACACCTGTCGATTGTATAACTTCAACGTCACTGAGCACCGTCTGGCAGATCTAGATCAGCCGGAGCCGATTCGCGGCTTTGAGCTGAACTGGGACGGCTTTACCTTTGCCGACCTCTTCAATGCCAACTTTAAGCAGTCAAAAACGGCCGCCAAATTTTCTCCTCTAGGCTCCCTTCAACCGTTGCACTCTGCCAGGGGCGCTCGTCGGGCATTCTACCATGTGGCCGCCGTCAGTGAGCCGACTGAGTGCTACTCACTCTGTCTGAACACCTGGGCGGCTGGCTTTCTGCTAAACCAACAGCGACGACTGTGTCGCTTTGTCACAATCCGCGAAAAGGTCGGCGCTGCTGCTGTTCTTGGCACTAATCACTACAAAGTAAGTCAAGAAAGAGTACTAAAAAATTGAGTAAACGTAACATCAAACTTCTTTTTCTCCTCTTTCAGTACGACTGTGCACTGTACTCGCACAACTTGACCGCCTCACTGCAGTCGCTTCACATTCTGCTGCAACCACCCACTGTGACTGCCAACGCCCCCAAGACGACCTCCCTTCCGGACAGTCAAGTTGTCACCCCATCGGGCACACTGTACCGTACCTTGCCCTGGCGCGTCCCGCCCCCTTACCAAACTGATTCCACCAAACTGATTGGCGGAAATTCACCAACCAATGTCACGCACTGCCTGTTTCACTGTGATGCTATCGACGCCTGCATTGCCGTGCAAACAATGTTTGACGTGAAGGGCACTCTTTCAAAGTGCTTTCTTATTTCCAGTGAAGAGTACTTTCCGGATAATGGCGCATTTCCTAAAAGAAACGAAACTAGCCTTATTCAAATTAGAGTAACAAACATTGAAAATACACTGCTTCAATCTCAGGTTAACTTTAATCAAAAGTACCAGAAAGCATCTTTAATGAACAGCTACTTGAGCATTATTGATGCAGCCAGCCGTTATGAACTCAACGAACCCTTAGCAGAAAAACTGAACTAGTAGATATTTTAGCAACAGTTATCATTTTTAAAATTAAAATTATGTTTTTAAACAATAAACAAAAGCGTTAACGTTGTTTTCTTTACAAAAATTCGTTCTTTTTATGTAAAAAAACTAAATTTGTCGTTTTACACATTGCGTTTTTTTAAACCAGATCAGTCGCTTAAAAATCAAAACCACGTTATTGTTATTAAATGTTTTCGGTTATTAATTATTAAAATTTAAGTAAAATTTTTAAAAAATAAGTTTGTTTGACAAAAACGACGCTAACACTCTTGTACTTTATCTAGTTTTTAGTAGTTTAGTAAAAAAGGAAATCCTGCTGATTGCTTTAAAAAGAGACTTTAAAGCTATTTTTTTAATAAAAAATAAATTGTAGCCTATTTTTGTCATGTTTTTATCAAAAATGTTAAAATAATATTAAAATAAATTTTAAATCTGATACAAACTACTTAAATTGTTTTAAATTTGTGCTTAATTCGTTCGATTACAACTTTTCAATAATGACTACTTTACATAAACAGCCACTGCCCGATGAATACATTAATCTCAACAGACTTTCTCCAATTGAACCACTTGAAAGTCAAACGCAAACAAATAATCAAAATCAGTATCACAATCACAGCACCCACCACAATGAGCCGAGAACTTCTAGTCAAAATTCAATTCACACTTCAGCAAACGTCAAAGCCAATGACTATTCAGAAGGCAAAAAAGAACAAACCTTTCAACTTAAGGGCGACCAAAAACAGTCAATGGAATGGGCCGATGAAGGCGGTGATCTCCTTCAGCGAGAATCATACTTAGCGTTACAAGATGGTGAAAACTGTCAGCAGAACAAACCGTTTGTCGACGCTAACATTAACTTTTATGACGCCATCATCTACGAAGAGCCAGGTGAACTGGTGACATCAGCATCAACTCATCGTCGCCGACGTCGCAAAAAGCTCATTCGCCTAGCTCTTTTGGTGTCGCTCTTTTTAGTGGCAGTCGTCACTACAGGAGCTCTCATTTGGAGACTAACTTTTCCTTCAAAAACTGATAAAGTCAAAGAACAAAAGCTGGTGGCCGAAAACATTCCACCGCCATTGCCACCTTCAGCCACTTGTGACCACCTGCCAACCCAATTAGAGTGTCGTCAAAACTTTGTACGGCTGATGACTGTGGAAGCCTTTTCCGCTTATCAGCAGTACGTCTGGGGCGCTCCCGAATTTTGTCCTCTGACTCTGGAGCCTTTCAGCGGCCGCCTGTCACCCTATCCCGGCGAGACGATCGTCGACGCCATGGTCACCCTCTGGTTGATGGGCCTGACCGAGCAGTGGCAGGCAGGACGGAACTGGATTGAGAATATGCTTCATTTTGCCGACCTTGACTATGACATTCGCCTGCGAGAGGCACTCATAGACTACCTGGGAGGACTCCTGTCTGCGTACACTATCAGCGGCGATCAACTTTTTCTCAACAAGTAGGCAACTAATAACAAGGGTGTCATTTGAATAAAAAAAATTAAACTTTGTATAAAATTGTTTATTTTTGCTCACATTACACGACAGATCAGTAGCAGTGGCTTTAGCCCTGGCACCCGCCTACAACCCGACAACGGGATTGCTGCCGTACCAGTACAATGCAAAACAGCGCAAAACCATCGACGCCAGCAACTTCATTGCCAACATTGGCTTCCAACAACCGGAGCTGATCTACCTGGCCAATCTAACTAGGGACGACAGTCAGCTAGGGCTGGGCGACCGTCTGGTGAAGATTCGCTCGACGATTCACTCGATGGCGCGACCTTTCGGCGACCTGTACCTGACCAAGGTCCACTCGGAGACGGGGGCGGCCAACAACACCGTCTCCTCGATGTTCGGCGTGGCCACAGACTTCTACTACAACATGCTGCGTTCCTATATTCAACTCGGTCGACAGGATCGGTCGCTGCTGGAGATGTACAGCGAGGCGGTGGAGGCCAACGTTCGAATGGACCTCTTCAAGGTAATGCGCAGCACCACCGGACAGAGTCACCTCTACCACCGCTCCTACAACACCAAGACGCACCTGCACAACTTTGGCATGGACGAGTCGGGCTGCCTGCTGGGCGCCCTCTTTGCCCTGGGTGCCCAAGAGCTGATGAGGGTCAACTCACCAAAGCACACTCTCCACTGGCAGCTGGCGGTGAACATCACCGAGACCTGTTACTATGCGGCAAATGCCACCCGAACCAAAATGCTGCCCACTGAGTTTATGCTCAACAAGGTCACCGACCCAGAGGGCTACCTGACGTAAGTGCTGCTGCTGTCGACAATTGCTAATATGAATACTCTTTTTATTTGCTTTCTTTAAATCTGCAACCTCTAGCAACTCGCTGTCTGAGTCGTACTTTTTCCTCTGGCGCACCACTGGAGACGTGAAGTATCGAGAGCGGGCTTGGGAGATGGCACAATCTCTGTACCGGTACAGTCGAACTGCCAGCGGCGGATACACTGACCTGAAAAACGTCAACTCACCGAATCTGTCTGCCGTGGAGCAAAAAAATTACCAGCGAGCGATACTCTTCTCGGGCACATTTCGCTACCTCTACCTCATATTTGGCAATGACTCTGTTTTCTCTCTTGATGACTGGTTTTTCAACAGTCGCGGCCATCCGTTGCCCATTTGTAGCCACCATAAACGCTACCCAAAAGAGATTTGTAAACCTATTTTTGTCACATCTGGCAGCACTTCAACCTCGTCTTCGGCAAAAGATTTGCCTGATTTAAAAGAGCCACAAAATGAAACCGAAACCGAAACAATGTTGGTTGTTTTAAGCAATACCACTGCATTACTCAATTCAACAACATCAATTGACTAGTAGGTAATTTTAGCAACAGTTAAAAATTTTAAAACAATAAAATAAAACAAAATTTATTGAAATTTTTTGTAATTGTCATTTAATGTTGTCGTTATCAATGATTTAAAATTGTAATTTAAATTATTTAACAATTTGTTTTAAAATGGTTTGCAAAATTTACCAAACGACACATTTTTCTTTTGGGTTCATTTTTGATCCAACTGGACATTTAAAAGCAGCAGCAAAATCTTTAGAATTCATTAACGGAACATTTGCTCGAAATTGGCTTGGTGAATGAGTATCGCTGACAACAGTTGGCATTATTTCAGGTCTAACCATGTCACACCATCCCTAATGAAAAAAAATTAAACAAATGCAAAAAAAAATAACTCTTACGTTTGCATAAAAAAGGAAAAAAAGCTGTTCAGGCGAATATTGTGGCAAATCGGCTAGTCGTGCGGAAGGATGTTGCTGCTGTTCATGGCGAAAAGCTTCATATGAAAGGTGAACACCGCCATTATCAGCCGTATTTTCACCTAGACCATTTTTTCCGTTAAGCTATCCACGGCAACAAACGATAATGCGAGTAATCATTTTTAAATTTTAATTACTTAAAACTTACATGCATTCCAGTGATCGGTTCAACAAGACTGCTGTATTGTTTGACTAAACACTCCCCTCGCTGTTTGTATTTAGTTGCAGTGTCGTTTGACCACCAGTTATTCAGGTTGCCATTTTTGTCGAACTGTCTTCCCTTATCATCAAATCCATGCGTGATCTCATGACCAACAATGGATCCAATTGCACCGTAGTTTAGGCTAAACGGCCTTTCTTTACTAAATGATGGAAACATCAGGAAACCTGCTGGAATAGCTAAAAACACAAACAATGTTTTTTAGAACGTTGTTATTTAGTCAAAAAATTTACTTATTGAATTGTCGTGGTAGTTGTATACAGCATTAATAGTGTTAGGGGGAATAATCCATGACCTAAAGGTGAGTATGATTAAAATAAAAATAACTTTTGAATATTTAAAACAAACTTACTCTTTATTATAAACAGGCAAACCATTAATTTGCTGAAACTGCAGTTTTATGAATGCATTGTTAACGGCCATCATACTTAACAAATGATTTTCTTGTTCTTGAACTTTTTTAGCAAGCGTGGCATTATTCAAACCGTAGTTTGCATCCAAATGGGCATTATCAAGAAAACTCTCTGGGTAGGCAACTTTCTTAGTCAACAGTGCCAGTTTGTCGAGCGCAGCAAAACGAGTGTCCTCGTCGAGCCATTCGTTATCAAGCAACAGTCGTCCAAATGACTTTTGAATTGATTCCACCATTTTTAGTGCTTCAGTTCTTTCTGCCTTTGAAAAATACCGGTCGACATAAAGTCGACTGACAGGCACTGCCAGGTGGTCAAAACCAAAGTGACCATTGACAAAGCCCATGCAATATTTCCAACGTTCGTCCAGTTTTTTAATGCCCATGTTTACTTTGAGAAAGTCAAATGTAATTAAACGAAGCTGCTCAGAGGCGGCGGAACCATAACCCTGAACAAGTCGCCAGGCAAACAGATTGGCAACGGTTCGAGGCGAAGCTTTTTTCAAAATTTTTACTGCTTTAAGCAAGTATGAAGCATCGTAAATGTTTACGTTTGCAGATTCAAGAGGAAAGTTGGACAAGCCGAAGGATTGGTAAATGGGCACAATTACCTCTTTGTGCCAGTTGAAAGACGATTTTTCACTTAACTCTTTAATGGTTAGCTTGACGTCACTGTTTGCCGTATCATGCAAAGTTTCTGGTGGAGAGCGAGCATTGGCAAGTTGCGATTCTAAATGCAACATCTCATCAATGTCTTTTTCTAGAGTAGAGCAATCTGATCCACAAAACAGTTTTCCGTAACTTGCAATATATTTTTTGTAGCCAGTAATTACAGAAGGGTAAACAGACAAATTTTTCAACTGGTGATCGCCCAGCCCAAGATCAGCTGGAGCAAACTAAGCAAATTATTTAAAGTTAGTTTTGTAAAGATAAACAACTTCGGTTTAACTTACTCCAATATCGTTTTCACTTGAATTATAGGAGTTGGTCGTCATACGAATGTCAATAACAGGCCAAATGTTTCCTCTTGTAAGTGCAAGCACCAGGTACTCATGCCAACTTTGTTCTTTGTGAGCATGGCCAGTGTTCTTTTGACCAATGCCCCATCCACCAAAAACTTCGTTTACTGCCGCTTTCAGATGGTTTAAGCCTTTTTCATTGTCAGTCGCGTTAACACATTGTTGAAAAGTTTTTGCCGCTAATGTGACCACTTTTGCATGAGATTTACCATCAACGGCAACGTTAAACGACATTAACAAGTCCTTTATTCGTGACATCATTAACTCAGCCATATTGGTTATAGGACCGACGGCATATTTGTTTTCTGGAATGGGTACTTTGCGCCAGCCACCACAAGCAAACTCGTAGAAGTTGTCGCACTACAAAGTTTAAAATTGTAAATAAGTAATTGTGTTTTTATAAAGGTAAATTACCGGATTAACTGAAGTATTTAAGGATTTTTGAAGCAATTCCGCAGATTTTTTACACATTGGTGTTGAGCACAATTGTTCAGTTGGAGCTGACTCAACGAGCCCAACTACTAAACACCCAAAAACAGCAATTATAAGTCTCATTTTTAAAACATGTATAAAAGTTAAAAATAGTTAATTTGTATTGTTTTTGTTATTGCTTAAATACTATGAAAATGCCCTTATTTAGTGCAAAAATACTACTAAATTTGTCTTTTAAATTAGTTTGTACATAAACTACAATTACTAATTTATTTGGTCCTTAATCCAATTAAAAATTAATGCAATTTAGAAACCACTTAAACTTTTTTATTTTTTTAAATTTTTACAACTTTTTAATTATTTAAAAAATTGCAATTTGAGAAAGCAATTGCACTTAAAGTGTAAAACTAATGATAAAGTTTAATATTAGTATTTTACAATTTAACAGTGGTAACTAAAACTTCCTTATTACAATTATAAAATATTGTTTTTAAAACAAAACTAAATTTAAACAAATTTATAGTTTAAGCATTTAATAAAACTAAGTTTTGTTTTGGGTTTTAACAATATCTTAGTCTTCAATAAGCGCAGTATGTTAAAAGCCAAAATTTAAATTTTTTAAAAAGAAAAACAAAAATCTAAAGCTAAAATTTTTTTATTTTTTACACGTTGTTATTTGCAATTCAGTTTTAACAATTTTTAAATTTTGATCATTGTTCATTTCAAATGATCTTTTTAGCCAATGCAAAATAAGTAAAACCATCAAGCCGCTGGCAACAATCGATAGTCGTGATGCAGCTCGGCTGTTTTTCCCCTAGAGGCTGCTGAGCACTCCACGCTGAAAGCACGCTGAGCTAGCAGCTTTTGTTTTGTAACGTTTTGCTGTTTTCAGTTTCAGTTTCTTTCTTTGCCACTCTACAAATTTTTTTTACATGCGCAATTTTTACCAGATTTCACCTGAACAACCGTTTCAAAATTGTTGTCTTTAGAAGGGAGGCAGTTGAGGTGATGCTATGGCAGTTAACATGAACAACAACACACTGCCAAAAAGCGCTACCGCCACAACAAAAATTACTGCAGATCAAGTTTTTCTATCTTTTCCAGCCATGCCTCAATCAGTCAGTCACCAGAACCGGGGACAACCAACAGGAAACATCAAGGCCGTCTCGACGGAGGGTCTGATTAATATCAATGGAGTGATGTACCGACGTCTGCCGAAGTCGACGCCGACGCCGATGCCAGTGCAAATCATCGCTCAGCAGCATTCATCAAGTGTCTCCGTCAAATATTCTGTTGCTGATGCTGCTCCTACCGCCTCAAAACCCATCACCGCCACCAATGAAGAGGTGATGACGGCCAGCCAAAGCTCATCAGCATCACCACCGCCGTATGACATAGAAAAGGACCCCAAGTTCATTGAGCTGATGGACTTCATTGGCGAGGACGAGGCCGAAAATGACGACCGCGATGAGTGCATACTGAAGTGCATTGCCAAGATGCGCTCCTTTGCCAGAAGCGACGCCTTCACCGATGAGGCGGTGGCCGAGTTGATCATCTTTTTCGGCCGCCCTATTGTGCCCTGTGTCCGCGACCAGGACGAGAACAAAGAGTGCAGCAATCCAAAGGTGCACTGTCGTTGTGCGGTGGCCAGAAAGCTGCAAGAAAGTGAAGCCATTGCCGAAGGCAGGGCCACCCCCATTGTCGGCTCCCTAGCCTACCGGAAGCTGGCGGAGGAGCGCAAGGCAGTGATCAAGGCGCAACATGATGCCCTGTTCTGGCAGAACAAAGCGGAGGTGATGGCCGCTCAACTGCGCCACCTGCACGGCATCGAGCCATCGCTAGTGCTGGAAACAGAGAAGGAGGTTGTAAATGGGACAAAGGGGAGTGTCACCTCTGCAGCACAACAGAAGCAGAGCAATTCATCCGCCTCCTCTTCCTCCTCTTCCTCCTCCTCTTCTACTGTGAACTGTGCCAGGAATCATAAGTTTTCAATGGATGATGACGATGATGATGACGATGATGATGACGATGATGATGACGATGATGATGATGATGACATCGATGACTACAGCGAGGATGACAGCGATGATGACAGCGATGATGACAGCAATGAAGACAGCGATGACGAATGCTTCGGTCTTCCCATTTTGCCCTGCACCGGAGAGCGCCTGCCCCTGAGCGAAGAGGAAACCTTCCCCCTTCTGATCTCGCAAATGCTCGCCTCTGATCAACTGAAAGAGGCGCGGGAGTTGTACCTGATTCGCAAAGCGGCCAGGGAGAGGGCCGACAAGCGGATCGCCACGGTTTGCCTGGACAACAAAATCTCCAAAACAATAGACTCGGACGATTCGGACGACTTGGACAACTCAGTGGACTCAGAGGACTCAGTGGACTCAGAGGTGGAGGAGGACCTAGTTCGCTTCGTCCGCACAAAAGTGCCCCCACCGGCGCCCCTCGTCTTTCAGACGCCTCGACTGGAGGTGCAGCGACTGCAACAGGCCGTTGTGCCCACCTACATGCGCCCCAAGGGTTTCCTAAAGCGGCCAGAGCTGAAGGGAACGGAAGTAGTTAAACAGATCCTCAGCTCATCAGCCAAAAAGAGCCAAGACGATGCCAATGTCAGAGCCGCCACTCTGGCTAAACTTTCTGCTGGTGTTGGGGCAAATTCAAATTTAAATGCTGCCAATCACGGTCGACGACTGGATATGACGACCAAAGTCGGAACTGGAGTAACGACAATGAAGACAACTGTCGTTGAGACTCGACCAAAACCGTCGCAAAAAACCGTGAGTGGCACTTTGATTGTGGAAGATCACCACTCCAAAGCTGCAGCCGTGTCTTCAGCCTCATCATTGGCATCAACAACAACAGCAACAACAATATCATCGCCTGTGATCGTCAGACCAAAGGCCATTGCTCGTCGTCAATTGTCTTCACTGACAACGACACCGGAAAAACAACAACAGCAGCAGCCTGTTTTTACCTCATCCTCTGCTTCTACCTCTGAAAACACTGCTGTTGTTCAAGACCTATCGAAAAAGATCTCACCTTCAGCTAAAAATGTATCTGTGATCCCATCTCCACTACCATCGACGTCATCACCACCTGTCACTACTGCAGCACCAACTTCAGCCATCATTCCGGAAACAGTTGCTGAAAGTGTTGACATCGCCGAGAAAATGGATGCAGAGTTGTCGACAACTGAAGACGTTCTCATCAAATCTTGTGATCATTCTATTGATAATTTAACTGGTGAAACAGTGGTTTCAAACATTGTTGAGGATGCCAGCTATAGCAAAGGTAAGGATGCGTTTACAAACAATGGAGATGACTTTTTTAACATTTCTTTTTGCAGATAATGATTTTACAAACAACACTTCAGTAGAAATTGACAATGCTACTTGTTCAATCTTTGAAACAGCAACTGGAGATGATGACATCGAGAACATGGACGTGGAGTTGTCTTCAACTGAAAATGATGTTTTAAGTATCGAATTTTCTATCGCAGAGTCTCTCAAGATTCTAAATGAATGCACCACTGTTCCACACATGGACATTGCCGAAAATGCTAAGAATGCCAGCAAAAACGAGAATAAGGACGAGCCTACAAAGGGAAATGAGAAGGCTAGCGATTTCTTTGTTGTCATTCATTCGAATGAAAATGATACTTCAATTTCAAACATCGTTGTTGACAATAATGCAGCCCTTTTGATCACTTCTGAAACAGCAGCTGAAAATGGAGACACAGAGAACACAGAAGTGGACTTGTCGACAACTGAAGATGGCTCTATTGAATCATCTATCGTTAACTCAGCTGACAAAACAATGGAATCAAACATTGACATTGTTGCTAAAAATGCTCAAGATACCACCAGCAAAAGTAAGGATGTGCTTACAAGCAATAGAGATGACCGTTTTAACAAATTTTTTTCAAACCATTCATTAGAAACCAGCAATCCTTCAGATGCAGTTGACGATGCTGCTACTCTTTCGATCTCTGCTGAAACATCGGCTAAAAATGCTGACACCAAAAACATGGATATGGAGTTGTCGACAATTGAGGATGTTTTTACTGAATCTGCTGAGCAAAATCTTTCTATTAGTAACTCAGATGGCAAAACAATGATAGCAAACGATGGTGAGGATGCTAGCAAAAACAAAGGTAAAAAATTTTTAAATATCAATAATGATTTTTCTAACATATTTTTTTGCAGACGATTCAGCCAACAACAGCACATATTCAGTAGTTGAAAATGCTGCTACCCTCTCAATCTCTGCTGAAACAGCAATTGAAAATGTTGATCGCAACGAGAACATGGAAATAGAGTCGTCCACAACTGAAAATGATGTTTCAAGTATTGACTACTCTGTCACCCAGTCTATCAGCATTCTAGCTGAAAACACCACCGCTTCAAACATCGACATTGGTGAAAATGATAAAAATGCCAAGGATGCTCAAAACGAGGATAAAGATGCAAGGGATGAGAATGAAGATACTTTTGAATCTTCTGCAGTCGCTCATTCAATTGACGATTCTGCTGTTACCACTTCAAACATTTGTGTCGAAATTGATACTGATGAACCTTCAACAATTGTTGATAGCAGCGAGAATTTAGTCGACAAAACTGATTTAAGTATTAACATTGTTGAGGGCGCTGAGGATGCCAGCAAAAACGAGAAGGAGGACGTGACTATGAACGATAAAAATCAAGAGACTAGCGGATCCTCTGCAGCCATTCATTCAATTATCTCCTCTGCAATTGATGAGGTTGCAATCTCAAGCATCGTTGTTGAAACTGATGCTAATGTCCCAAACAAAAGCAAAGGTATGAATGTGTCTACAAATGAAGATGATGACCTTTCTAACAATTATTTTGCAGATGACCAATTTTCTACAAACAACAACACAGTATTAGAAAATGCTGCTCTTTCAATAATTGCTGAAACAGTGGCTCAAAGTGTGGACACCGAGAACACGGATGTAGAACGGTCGACAATTGAGGATGCTTCTATTAAATCCTTTGAGCACTCTATCAGTAATTCAGATATTATCAAAACAACAGTATCAAAGATTGTTGAAGATGCCAGCAATATCAAAGGTAAAAAAGTGCCATCAAACGACGATGATGACCTGTTCAACAAATTTTTCACAGACAATTCAACCAACAAGAACGCTTCTTCAGGAGTTGAAAATGCTGCTACCCTTTCAATTTTTGCTGAAACAACCGTTGAAAGAGTTTCCACCGAGAACATGGAAGTGGAGTTGTCCACAACTGAAAATGATGGTTCAAGTATCGAATTTTCTATCGCAGAATCTATCAAGATTTTAACTGAAAACGCCATCGTTCCAAATCTGGACATTGCTGAGAATGCTGAGAATGCCAGCAAAAACGAGAATAAGGACGTGCCTACAAAAGAAGATAAGGGAGTTAGCAACTCTTTTGTTGTCATTCATTCAAATGAAACTGATACTACAACTTTAAACATCGAAATGGACATTGATGATTCTGAAAATGGCAAATGTGCCCAAAACAAGAATAAGGATGCACCTACTAGCGATGGGAATGAAAAAGTTTGCGAATCTTTTGCAGTCGCTCAGTCAATTAACGATTCTGCAACCACCATTTCAAGCATTGGTGTTGAAACTGATGCTGATGCCCTTTCAATCTTTGCTGAAACAACGGTTGAAAATGGAGACACTGAGAACACAGAAATGAATTTGTCGACAAATGAAGATGGCTCCATTGAATCATCTATCGTTAACTCAGTTGACAAAACAATGGAATCAAACATTGACGTTTCTGAGGTTGCTGATGATGTCAACAAGAAGAACGAGAATAAGGACGTGTCTACAAACGATGTAGATGAAAAGGCTAGCAAATCCTCTGCTATCGTTCATTCAATCAGCTCTTCCGCAATTGATGACGTTGTAATCTCAAGCATCGTTGTTGAATTTGATGCTGATGCTCAAAGCAAAAACAAAGGTAAGGATGTTCCCTCAAACGACAATGATGACATTTCTAACGATTTTTTTTGCAGATGACCAACTTTCGACAAGCAGCAGCACAGTATTAGAAAATGCCGCCTCTTCAATTACTGCTGAAACGACGGTTAAAAGTGTTGACACCGAAAGCATGGATGTGGAGTTGTCAACAACTGAGGATGTTTCAATTGAATTCTCTAACCATTCCATCAGTAACTCAGATGGCAAAACAATGGTATCAAGCAGTGCTGAGGATGCCAGCCAAAACAAAGGTAAGGATGTTCCCTCAAACGACAATGATGACATTTCTAACGATCTTTTTTGCAGATGACCAACCTTCCACAGGCAACACCGCAGTTCTAGAAATCGCTGCTTCTTCAATTGCTGCCCAAACAGCTGCGGAAATAGTTGACACCGAGAACATAGATACAGAGTTGTCGACAGTTGAAAAAGATGTTTTGAGTGTCGCTTCCTCTGTTACCCAGTCTATCAGCACTCTAATTAAGAACACTTTCGCGTCACTCCTGAACATTGGGAAAGGTGCTGAGAATGCCAACGAAAACGAGAATAAGGACGTGCCTACCAAGGACAAAGATGAAGAGACTAGCGAATCTCCTGCTGTCTTTCATTCAATTGACACCTCTGCAATTGACAATGCTACTGCAACTTCAAGTATGGATGTTGATGCTGAAACCGAGAAAAACGAAAACAAAGTGCCTATAGACGACGACGGTGATGAAAAGGCTCAAGATTCCTCTATTGACATTCAGTCAATCGACAATGTTGCTGCTATATCAAACATTGTTGTAGAAACTGGGGCTGATTCCCAAAGCAACATCAAAGGTAAGCATGTCCATGTGTAAACAAAATTGACGATGGTTTTTCTAACAAATCTTCTTTCTAGAACAACTTCCAACTATCAACGCCTCAGTTGCCGTTGACAATGCTGCCCTTTCAATTACTGCTGAAACAACTGCTGAAAGTGGTGACACAGAGAAAATGGATGAAAACATGTCTACAAATGAAAATGTTTCAGCTGAGTTCTCAAATCATTCTGACACTAACTTACATGGCAATACTATTTCAAACATGGACATTGCCAAGGATGCTGAAAGTTCCAACAAAAGCGAAAATAAGGATCTGCCTACCAAAGACAAAGATGAAGAGACTAGCGAATCCACTGCTGTCATTCATTCAATTGTCACCTCTGCAATTGACAATGTTACTGCCATTTCAATCAGTGCTGTTGAAACCGAAATCGAGAAAAACATGAACGAAATGCCTACAAACGACGGAGGTGAAAAGGCCAGCAAATCCTCTGCCGTCGCCCTGTCAATTGACGACGTTTCTACTTCCACCATCACCACGAGTTCAATCATCGAGGTTGAAAATGCTACCAAAGATGCCGAAATCGAGACAAACGAGGACCACCTGCCAGCAAAGGACAACGAAAAAACTAACGAAATCTCTTCTGAGGTCTTTCAATCAATTACCTCTGCAACTGCCCCTGCTGCTGACAGCCAAGTTGAGCAATTGGAACTGACCACCACTACCACCATTACTACTTCTACTGGTGTTGAAAACAAGAGCTGTTTGCAGATGGCACCCAACACCGATACGCCCGTGCCTGAAAAACGAAAACGAGGTCGTCCGCGCAAAGACGAACAAACCAAGGCGGCGGATCTGGAGAAACGGCTGCAGGCCAAGGCGAAAACAGCAGTCGTTGACTCGGAAAATCGACGAAAGTCCACCCGATCTCTCCGAGTGGCAGTCCACCAGCCCAGTACTTCAAAGGTGGCCACTCCCAGTGCTGAGGTGGGTCTGCCTGCAGTACCGGCGCCCAAACCCAAGCCTACGCATGAACAGACACCGAAAACGACTTCGACACTGACAACGACACTGACACCGAAAACAACTTTGACGCCGACTCCGACTCCGACATCAGCAGGCATCGACACTCCGGTGAAACGAGGACGAGGTCGACCGCGCAAGTATCCTCGGCTAGGGGAATACTCCATTGGATCAACTCAAACTCCGGTAAATCCGCCGCCGCTTCCGCCGCCTCAACCAGTTGAAGTTGAAATGGTTGACATTCAAAACCAGGTTCGAAAATCAGCTTCAACAGCAGCAGCAGCAAAAGCACCTGTAGCATCATCAAAAAAGAAGGTGACTAAAAAGGATGTTGCAGCACCTTCTTCTTCTCCAGCACCGACTCAATCATCGGCATCACCATCATTAGTTGCCTCTACGAAAGGAGCAAATGCAACTGTGGCTGCTTTTAACGATAATGATTTATCACCACAAGACAAGCTCAATTCGATTTTGCCCGTTCGAACTTCAGCACGAATTGCCGGCAGAAAAAGCCGCATCAGTGAAAGTTTGGCAAAGAAAGGCGATGCTGATGCTGATGATGGTGAGGGTGACAGCAACAACCACAGCAGTGCCAAAAAGCAGAAAATGTTAAAGTCAAAATCAGAGTCGGTAAAAATGAGTCGCACTTCCACTTTCACTTCAGCAGCCACCACCAAAATTCTCAGCTCACGGGTGCCCAACTACAAAAAGCTAACTCCTCAAGCTTTTAAACTTGCCTGGGTAGAGGGCACGCCTACTGAAAAAATCCGTAAATGGTCTTACTACTGTCTCTGGCCGAACTGCGGTCACAGGAATGGTTCTCGGTGGAACATGGAGGCGCACTTGCGTAAGACGCACCTCAGTCTGCCCAAGGAGGTGTCAAAAACCATACAGATAATGGGTGGTAAGAAGGAGCTGGAAACGGTGATGGAAAAGTGGATACATACTCATGAGCCTGAGGATTAAAGAGAAAAGCAAGGTCAATAAAAGTAATCCAACTTTGCAGAAGTTATTCTCACAACTTAATGATCTTCACCTACTTACACTACTTACTACATATGAACTTACTTTTTAAAACTATTTTTTTTATTTTTTTAATATTTTCTTCTAGCAATTATACTTAAACAGTGATTTCATGAATCTCTACAAATAACTGAATAACATTAAACTGTTTTTTATTAAAAAGATAAATAAAGTGTGATTTAACAAAAAAATAACAAGTCAATTGTATCTCCTATCTCCTACTGTTATTAAAAAATTCGCTTCGTCGGTGCGTGACTTCGTCACAGGCGCTACTGCGCATGCTCCCCACTCTGCTGGCGAAGCAGAGCGGAAGGGGAGGAAAAGAAGTACAGTGGAAAGGGGAGCGGTAGAGGGGAAGGGGTGTGGGAACTGTGTTGATAACTGCTGACAATGCTTTTGGGTTCGGCAGCATTTTTGTCCTGCGGCAGAAAAGAAATGTTGATCGGTGATTGGCTAACAGGGGGAAAGCAGTGGGGGAGTAAAGAGAGAAGTGCACAAAACCAAGTCGCCAGAAATTGACAGTGTTTAAACTAAGTCAGGGTAAACCGCCGGTCAAGTAAATTTACTGAAATTTTTAGGTTTAGGTTTAGGTTTAGGTTTAGGTCTAGGTCTAGGTCTAGGTCTAGGTCTAGGCTTAGGTCTAGGTCTAGGTTTAGGTCTAGGTTTAGGTTTAGACTTAAGTTTAGATCTAGGTCTTGGTTTAGGTCTAGGTCTAGGTTTAGGTCTAGGTCTAGGTCTAGGT
>JAALOO010000043.1_pt1 | contig 95697 bp, 97 predicted proteins | sample 7257641 | NCBI WGS metagenome assembly JAALOO01 (sample SAMN14085613, study PRJNA598686) | mite metagenome | biome: ENVO:01001000; feature: ENVO:01001002; material: ENVO:01001226; isolation source: single female mite from University of Michigan culture on fish food culture... ...
GAGAGAGAGAGAGAGAGAGAGAGAGAGAGAGAGAGAGAGAGAGAGAGAGAGGCATGGCCATGTTCAATTGGCATTCGATGGAAGGAAAACTTTGCATTCTGCTTTCTCGAGCGCATACTTTATACATGCATGTTTGCCTTTCACGCACAGAATAGAAGACATTGCCGACAGAGACAGCAAAAAGGCTAAGAATTGAATTCGTGTCTTGACGTTGCAGGATCTGACACGGAAAGAGAGAGCTAGTCACTGCAAGTCAGGCAGAGTGGAAAGTGGAAAGGCAATCTGACAATCTGCCCGCTGCCCAGTGCTTTTCTCCAGCAGTTGCAGTTTGGTCTTCTCAGTAGTGTTTTATCTGCCCGGCACTCAACTGGACTGGCTGCATCAGACTACATCAGACTGCAGCAGCAGCAGTGATCGTGATTATAGGTGGCAATGTGTTTGGCAGAGAGTTAATTCCACTGCCTAAGGACTGAGCAGGCAGACACACGAGAAGAAGAAGAAGAGAAAGAGAGAGAGGATATTACCAGCGATCACCACTGCTGACGGTGACGCTAATGGAAATGCTAATCCAGCCACAAATGACTACTACGGCGGTACTGCCACTGTCTCTGCGCCACTGTGAGCATCAGCACAGCTACTGCCACCACCACCGACCGACTAGTTACTGACACTGACATCGCGAGAAACGTGAAGAAAAAGTCCAGCTCTGCTTTGACTCGTTCTTGTCTCGATAATCATCAGGTTAGCAGTTTCTAGGCACTGTGAAGCTGCTGACACATCAGTGCCAATTGCAGAGATGTGAGCAGAGCAGCACAGGAGACAGCATCAAGTTCCCCTTTATTCAGGCTTACGATGTGATGGCTTCCGATTGTCAGTGATAAGAAAACTTCAACTTTCCAGCAGAGTGTACTCACAGAGACGGTTTCAGGCGGAGAAAATCTACCGTTTTTGGTGTGGTGTACCGTGACAAAAGTAACTATAAAAGCAAACTACAAGCTTAGAGTGTTTGATTTAGTGAGCAGCAGCAGCAGGAAGAAGAGCAGGAGTAAGCACCGTCAAGCCGACCCGATCACGGACCAATTAAGTGGCCAGTCTGGCGGCGAGGCAAGGCGTGTTTCGAGAAAAACAAAGAACTATTGGTCGAGCGCCTTCAGCTGGCTTCAGTCGTCTTTTGCTGTGGCGTGTTTATCATCAAGCCCATCTTGCCCATCGCACCATTGCTATTCATAGACCTCACTGAGCAACACTTGCTGGTTGCAGAAAAAAGGAAAGAACGAGAAAAAGAGCTCAACATGCGCACGTTTATGGGGCCACAGTGCAGAGCCTAATTAGGCATTCCACGATCGAGCCAGCAAATTGCCTCTCTGGCCAATGTGCTTGCATAAATTTGCAATCTATTTCTGCTTTCCCTTGCTCTTTGCTGTGCGTGCTTGGAGCATAGCAGTGCCAGCATTTTCGCCATTTGGCCTCTCTTTCTCTCGTTTTCCTCTTCACATCGGCGACTCTTTGCGCCGTCTTGGTGTCCGGCTTAATGCGGATTTTGGTGTGAGCGAGAGAACTGACTGGCGGAGAGAAAGAAAAAAGATGCACTGCTGTTGCCACTGCGCTGGAATAATTTGATTCCGCTCACTCGGCCACAGTCATTCGATTGCATTACTACTGTTGATGCTGATGCTGCTGGCGTTCATGTTTTCATTTGAGAGAAGACTCTGATTCTAATCGGCAAGCTCAGAGTTCGGAGTCACTTTCTCATGATGCCAATTAATCATCGGCAGTGCCACTTGACTCGAGTTCTCTCTTTCTCTCAGACGTTTCGACCGACGACCGACCGACGGTCGTTGTCGACCAGCGCGATGAGCGCAGTGCACGCAAGCGGCCAAGTGCCTTGTCCAGAGAAACTGGCCAGCAAATCACGTCTTGATCTTACTGAAACAATCCACGCCTCCTTCACACAAACTCCACCTATGACGTGGCTCGGTGTAAGTCTGTCTGTGTGCAGATTTAGACGCTTGTCTAATTAGAGATGCTGGTCGGGAAAAAAAGAAGAGAAGAGCCTCCAAGGCGTTATGTGCTAATTGGACCAATATCTATGAGCCAATTACGAGCAATTAGCCGTCATTTAAGAACAATTAGTCATACTTTGGCTACACATGCACCAGCACTGTTATATGAACTATATTGAATAGATCACAACAAATCTAAACAGTTGAAATAATGATATTTATAAACATGAGTAAACAAAGTGATTGAAAAAAGAAAGAGACAGGTGACCACAAACTGTGAATGGCCATCATCGGCCACATCATCATCATTATCCTCATCTCGGCCAATTTTTATTGACCGTCATGCACACTTTCTTTTTTTTGGCCAGAAGGAAACAGTGTGCCACAGTGTGTCAGTGGTGTCAGTGCAGCAATTGAAGAGTACTGGTACTCCCCCTTCTTCCCCCACTTTCTGGAAAGGTGCTTAATGGTCTGGTCGATCGAATCAATTGGCCACAATGGAAGTCGGTGGAAACGGTGGTCCGCGGAGACAATGCGCACTTGTTGCAGTGGTAAAAGTATCAATTTGCCGCCCGTAATGACGGTAATGACGGACAGAGGAGCTTGTAGACAGAGCGGGCAGTAGCGCCCCACTAATTGACATTTAACCATACACGCGCTACTCTACTGAAGCATCATCATCACCATCACAGCCACCATCCAATTGGCCATCATTGTGTCCGCGAGAGCGCTGTGAATGTGTGTGGGAAATGGGGAGAGAGAAAGAGAGTGCGAGTAAGATAAAGTCTGATCAGCAGAAGGGCAATGGAATTATTATTATTATTAGTAGTAGTTGAAGCGGTAATATTAATGCTATTAGCTCTAGTCGATTATTGCTCACTCTTGCCATATTATGGAAATATAATCAGCTCAATTAGAAGAGGATGCATGTGAAGACACTGGCACAGACAGACAGATAGACACATCTATTTGAAGGCATTGCGGAGCACAGCAGCGCTTGCCGTCGTCGATAACAAGCACGTCGCTGGTGGCTACGGACAGTCGAGGACAGCTAGCGAGCTAGGCTAGCTGCTCAAACAAACCGAACGGCCATTACCGTGATTATTTGCCACAAGTACTGTTATTATTCCATTGCTCTATGTGAAGCGCTTTATAATCGAAAGTATGACTAAATGGCAAATTATCGCGTTACGCAGACACATCGACAGCAGCTTCACTTTCGCTGTTGAGTTGCCGCTTGGCACACACTCACAATCGCAGTCACAGTCACACAATTGGCGACACCAATTGCCAATTACCACTTACTCAGTCATTCACTGGCTCTACTACCCAATTCAGTGCAATTGGGCCAATTCACAGGCCACTTTCAGGGTCAGGGTGACAATGAAGTGCACTGGTAGTAGAGAGCACTCTTCACTTCTGTCATCACTACTACCTGTCATGTATTCAACACCTCAAACTAGAGGCAATCAATGGTGACCATACTTTTAACTTCTGTGATCTCTTTCAAGTAATTAAGTGTCAAAATAAGTTGTTACACGATCTTTTTATTAGCTCATAAGTTGGTTAATAATCAAATCGGCGTAATTTACTAGTTTTAAAGAAAATTAAATATATCATAAATAAAGTATAAATATTTTTTAGAATCTTTAGAAATAAATTGTATTTGTAAATTATTTTAGTTTTAATTTTAAAAATTTTTAAATTTGCAGTTGCCATCTAGTTAAGTTACTCAATAATGACTTTATATACGTGATTAATTTTTAAAACTTGTAAAAATAACAGTAGCAAAGTATGTCGAGTAATACCTTTTCAAAAGGGTATTTTTTACAAAATTGCACATAAAAATTATCAAAATAAGACACCTTATAGCTTTTAAGAAAATCAGATCTAAAGTTAACAATTTTTAAGATTTTTTGAAAAATCGAAAAAACTGTTGGCTCTACTACAGTAATTCCATCTATCGGCATTTACAGAAAAACAAGCCCAAACTTGGTCAACTTTAGACCCGATTTTCTCAAAAACTATAAGGTGCATTACTCTGGTATTTTTTATTTACAATCTACCTAAAATTACCTTTCTAAAAATGTATTACTTGTAGTGCACAATTTCTCAGTGAAGTTAACTAAATAATATGCAACTGTTTACATTTTGGTGCGAATCCCAATGAAAACGTGTGCTCACTCTTTCCACTCGAAATAGACTCTTGGCTCACTGTTTTGAGTCCCAGCTTAGAGCTGAGGCAGAAGCGACTTCAGTTCCTGAACAGCGCCGAAATTCGTCTATCTTTCAATTTTCTCTTGGCATCTCTTCTAAAGTAGTGTTTTTTAAAACCCGTTGCTAAACTTTCGGGTTGAAATCTTGATAGCAGTTCAGCCATTTCATCACCTCAAAAACGACAACCGAACGATCGGCATCTGTCTAGCGCTGCTATTCTTCTTGATTTGCTCACATGGTCTACCGATATGGATTCATCGAACCTTTTCAGGATTGACGATCAAGTGTTTGTGATGCTGCCCTGGTTTGCTGATGAAGCAAATTTTGAAACTGGTCCAGGATTTAGTGAAGAAGAGCAAATTATTCCTTTCCCAGAGGAGGAGACACTTTTCTCTTTGCTACAACATGCTGGTATGACTTTGTTTATATTTGTTTTGCAAACTTTAATCATTTGCAACTAGTTTAAAAACATGCTAAAAACTAACCATCTTTTCTTTCTTATCAGGACCAGTAAACAAATCACAGAAAACTGAAGAACAAAACACCGAACAGATAAAAGCAGTAGCCAATGCCTCATACAAAATCGTCTTTCCGGACAACCTTCCTGGCGAACTGATCACCATGATCGCAAGCACGCTCTCAACCAGAGATCGCCTCAATCTGAGGGCGGCCTACCCTGACACCGCTGCAGCTCCTCTGCTCCTGCAGCAGTTCCTTCAAAAGGGTCTCTACCTGATGATACACCCCTTTGACTACAATCAAGATATTCAGTACAACCAAAAAATGGAGGCGGTCTTGAAGCCCTTCCTAAAGTTGCCTCTGACGCATCTGCCGCCAAACGAAAAGGAAGAACATTTTGCGCTCACTTACGCTGATCTGGAGCACTTTGGCCTGCTGCCGCTGACTGAGCTAGATCAGACTTTCCCCAAAGTGGAATCGCTAAAGATCGTCATGCGAGGGAATCAAGAAAATTTTTACGTTTTTCAAACAAAGTTGCAACAGGTGCTGGTGGCACTCAGCGGCCAGCTTACTTCGTTGCAGATTCTGGTCAGCTCGGATGACGACGAAGAAGGCGTCGATGAAAACAACCATATATCTCCAACCAGTCGACTAGAGCTGTATGAATTCATCAAAACGCTCAACAGTTGTGAGTGGCCTCGGCTGAAAAACTTTGGCCTGGTGCTCGAGGAGAACTGTGCTGAGGAATCCGAGTTTTCCGATACGATCAAAGACCCAAAGTGGGAGCTAAAGATGTTGGCCACAGTGGAGCAATGCCACCTGCGAGTTCCCGGCAAACTGTTGCTGAACCAGCTGAAGCTGCTCGAAGAGAGCACTGTCCTCAATGAATTTGGCTTCATAGTCGACGCCCACTATGATAAGACGGCGGCGAAGCAGGTGGCGCAGGCGATGCTCTTTTTTAAGCCGATCTTTGCCAGCAAAATTAATCATATGCACCTCAACGGCTTTAAAGATTACGGAGAGAACCACGCTAGTCTGATGGTCGGCAATTGGCCAATGTTTGATGAAGATGGAGCTAATGATGGTGAAGATGGAGATATTGACGACGAAGATGGAGATATTTACGGCGAATATGGAGATATTGACGGCGAATATGGAGATATTGACGGCGAAGATGGAGATATTGACGGCGAAGATGGACATATTGACGGCGAAGATGGAGATTATGACGGCGAAGATGGAGCTAGTGATGGCGAAGATGAAAATGTTGTTGATGAGAGCGCCGGACGAATACGTCATTTTACCCACTTGACCAGTTGGTCGTACAGCGTTTCTTCTGAAAGCAGCTACCTTTGCCTGCTAGGCAGTTTGGCCGCCGGACCGGCCACCGCCCACCTCCAGAGCCTTTCTATTGACCTGCGCATACTCTCCGCCGTATCCGAAACTTTTTTCTTCATCAGCCACCACAGCACCTTCTGTTTGCCTTCAGTGACTTCACTCCACCTTCGCGTAGTCATGGGCGTGGAGGAGGAGAACAACTCGGAAGGGCGTTATTATCCGGGCTACCAACACAAGGTGTTGAAGAGGTTGGCGCTGGCGAAGCACTTTCCTCGATTGCAGTCGCTGTCGCTGGACATTGGCGGGATGTGTTGTCTTTGCACTGAAATGATTGGCGTGAGAAAGCGCTGCATAAGGGCTTTGTTGAAGCCGCTAAAGGGGCTGACGCAATTGCGGCAGTTGGAGGTCAGGTGCCGAACTCCCTGTCAAGTGTTCTACATTGCTCGGGTTGTCGATAAGTTGCTGCAGGTAATTGAGCGTAAGAGGCAGCTGGCAATGGCGAAAACGGCTGGGACGGAAACAGTATGGTAAGTCAGGCTGATGCATTGTCGTACAAAACGTTTACATTTATTGTTTTTTGTTTTTCAGTGCACCTTTGTTTAACCAGTGATTGTTGACTAAAGTGATATCCTTTTCAGGTTATTGTGTTTGTATTTTTGTACCCCCTTTTACCAGTAGTGTATTCAAATAAAGAGCAAACGGTGATCAAGTCAAGCATTATAGCAAAATGTGATTACCTTCATATGATCGGGAACTGAAAGAGAGTGAGTCAGACATTTAAAACAAGCTTTCATTCGCTCAGTTTTTAATCACTTTTACTAAAAATCTTCTTTTTACGCCTAAAAATCTTCAGTACAACTTTATCACAATGTTCGATAGCTTATTTGAGATAAGAACAATTTTGTGTCCCCAATCTTTGACAGGAAAGTATTTGGGAGAAACAGTTGTTAAATCAGGCATTAAGAGAGAAGAAAAGAAAAAAGCAAGCAGTGGTTGCTAAAAAGAGAGGGAGAGAAAAACAGTGCGACGAACATCTCGCGGTGCTTCAACTCTCCTGTCGTTCATTAGCAGCAACAAGAAAGCAAGTGTGGCTAGAAAGCGAGAAAGAAAGACGAGCCATCAAGTGAGCGAGTGCTCGTTCGGTTGGCAACCTGTTGCTCAGTCTGATGGAAGCGTACACAAGCGCACAACACCGACACATACACACCAGTGCGATAAGACTGGGCGACATGAGAGAGAAAAAATAGGTCTGGAGGACAACAATCGCTATCGTGCGATTCGGTTCGCACTAACTAAGCTGAGCACTTCTACTTCGGCTACAAGATTAGCACAAGTCGTGCACAGGCTTTCGGCAGTGGAGATGCCTGGACCGAGTTGACACACCAAAACTAGTCGGTAGTCCTCTGAACATACTTTCGCCTGTCGCCTGCAACGTGTCGCCTGCTGCTGCTGCTTCAACTGTCGCACGCAAATTAATTTAAAAGTCCCATTGTGCTGACAGAGAAAGGGGGCTACGGTTTTTATCAACCACTACTAAACAGTGTTACAAAGCTGCAAAAACTCAGCCAAACATGGACAGTTTCACTGAAGACAAAGTGTGGCTAGGCTTTGACTTGAGTACACAACAGGTAAGTTTACCGAGAGGGAGAAGGATGTTTTCTGATTGCTAATTTTAACACTATTTTTCAGCTCAAGTCGATCGCCATCAATGAGAACCTGGAAGTGGTTTGCGAGGCCAGTGTTCAGTTTGACAGTGACCTGCCCGAGTTTCGGTGAGTGCGGTGTGCTAGGCGGCAATAAACAATAGTACTAATGATGTCACTGCTTTCCTGACAGAACCACCGGCGGAGTGCATCGTCATGAGGACAATCAGACCGCCACTGCACCGGTGTTGATGTGGGTGAAGGCACTGGAGCTGATACTGGACCGACTGCGCGTCAACGGCCTCGACTTCAGCCAGGTGGTGGGCATCTCCGGCTCTGGTCAGCAGCACGGCAGCGTCTACTGGAAGCGAGGGGCCCGGGCGGTGTTGCAATCGCTGCAGGGTGGCAAGTTTCTGCATGAGCAGCTCTCGCAGTGCTTTGCCCTCGGCGAGTCGCCCATCTGGATGGACTCCAGCACCAGCAGAGAGTGCCGCCAGCTGGAGGCACACCTCGGTGGCGCCCAGCACCTGGCGGAGGTCACCGGCTCGAGGGCTTACGAACGCTTCACCGCTAGTCAGATCGCCAAGATCGCCCACACCAAAGCTGAAGTGTACAGCAGCACTGAGCGCATCAGTCTGGTAAGCAGCTTCCTCGCCTCCCTCTTCATCGGCGACTACGCGCCCATCGACCTCTCTGATGGCTCTGGCATGAACCTGTTGGACATCAAGGAGAAACGCTGGTCGTCAGAGTGTCTGCAGTTTTGTGGAACAGAGCTAGAGGCGAAACTGGGCTCAGAGGTGGTGCCCTCCAGTCAGGTGATCGGTCCGCTGAGTGAGTACTTTGTGGAGCGATACGGCTTCCACAAGGACTGCTACGTGGTGGCATTCACCGGCGACAATCCCGCCTCACTGGCAGGCATGTGTCTCGGGCCAAACGATGTAGCCATCAGTCTGGGGACCAGTGACACAGCCTTCCTCTCGCTCAGTACTCCGAAACCGGCACTTGACGGGCACATCTTCTGCAATCCCATTAATGAGGAGCACTTTATGGGACTGATCTGCTTCAAAAACGGATCGCTGACACGTGAACGAATTCGCAATACTTGCGCCGATGCCAGCTGGGACATCTTCAATCAGCTGCTCGAGTCGACCCCTCGAGGTGCCTTTGGCAACATTGGCTTCTACCTCGACCTGCCGGAAATATATCCCGTCGTTTCGGGTGACTTTCGCTACAACCGCTTCGACAATGAGGTAACTTCATTCGCTGCTGAGGTGGAAATTCGCGCCTGTGTAGAGAGTCAGTTCCTTCGACTGCGCATCCATGCAGAGAACCTTGGCTTCAAGAGAAGCAACAGCACTCGAGTTCTGGCCACTGGAGGTGCATCGGCCAATCATTCCATCATTGCTGTGCTCGCTGATGTCTTCAATGCACCCGTCTACACCTACTCCATTCCCAATTCAGCAGTGCTCGGATCGGCACTGCTAGCGAAATATGGTATGAGCAAGTGATTTGTTCTTGTGTTTTACAGCATATGTAATTTCTAACCTAATTTTTTAGCCAAAGAAAAGGAAACCACCTCTTACTATGACATGGTACTCAAACTAAACGCAAACTTTAAGCTGGTTACAAAACCGTCACCGGATGCTGGCGAAATCTACGACTCACTAGCGGAAAGATACCGCAAACTTGAAGACAAGTTAGAAAGCAAAGCAAATGGTGATTAGCGAACTTTGCAATATTTGTTATTTATAATCAATCGCAAGAATACTCGATAGTAAATAAATATAGGGTTTTTAAATAAATGAAAACAAATCTCTGCACAACATCTGTACTGCACAGACTGTACATCTATACAATGGAAAAGTGATAAAGTTCAAAAAGTTGTAATATGTAAAGTACTCTAAAGTTTTGGGGCATCATTTTTAAAACAAACTCTACAATAGCTTTAGTAAAATCACAGTGGGAATGAGTGTGAGGCCAATTAGGAGAAAGCGAAAAATCCAAAATGTGAGCGGAAATCGGAGATCTCGAAAAACCGCCTTGGTCTTCTCAATAGTTGCCTCCAGATCACCGCTGTTGTCAATGATAATGTCAGCCAATTGACGCTTTTCTTCAATGGGCATTTGAGCCGAAATGCGGGAAGATGCTTCTTCATCAGTGTACCCATTGCGTTTTTTAATTCGCTCCTTCTGTTGTTCAGGTGTGCACGTGACCAGGATGGTGTAGCTCATGTACGGCTTGTAGATGCTACTTTCAAAGAGTAATGGAATGTCCAGCACCACAAAAGGGCTAAATGTAATAAAGTAGTAGAGTATTTGCAGAAAGGTGCGCTTTTGAACTTCAGGATGAGTGATGCTGTTTAGAAGTTTGCGCTTCTCAGGATCGTTAAAAATGATCTGCGCCAAATATGGACGGTTTATTTCTCCGTCCACATCGTTGATCACTTCCGGCCCAAAGTGTTTACGAATGAGGAAATAGCATTTGCTGTTTTGCTTCACAACTTCACGAGCAATTTGGTCAGCGTCAATCACGGGAATGCCACTGTTACGTAAAAAGTTAGACACTGTGCTCTTGCCGGAGCCGATCCCCCCACTGAGACCAATTAGAAACATCCTGCAGGAATGCTTTCAAGTCAATTAAATAAAAAATTAAAAGATGACAGATTGGATAAAACCGCAAACTTACTTTGAAAATTTTGTTTGAAATTCAGGGAGATTTTGGCAAAACCAAAACAAACAATCGTAGTGCCATCTGCCCGGCACTACACAATAGATGTTACTTTTACAGAGTAACTTTTTCAATTCGCATGGCGGGTACAAATGTAGTGAAAAAAAACTTGCAGTCACTGCTGATAGTCCTTTATTCAATTCATTACATGTAATGTAAAGCCTAGACGTCACTTAATGCTGTCAAGTTATTGAAACTTTGAAAATGTGTAATAACAAAAAAATAACATTGATTACAAATGATATTGCTTTGTAACGGATAAAAATACCGATCCTTATCAATGATCGAATGTCGGCATAACAGATGAAAAATATCCAAAAGTTCAAAAGACAGGCAAGTGTTGGGCAGCTGGGCACCAGCAGTCAATCAGTGCTTGTGGTGATTGTTCTTTCCAAAAAGCTCGTGTTTCCGCTTGAAGTACTCCTCGAGTCGCTTGTGTGCAAAGCCTAAATAGTTAAAGTCAATGGAGGAGTTGTTCGCCTGAACGACGGCCCACAGTCCCCAGTAGAGGTGGGATGCCAGCGCGAACCGACTGACAACATCGTAGAGGGACTCTACACTTTGCTCCAGCTCTGCCGCAGTGGGCGTGATGTCATTGTGAGAGTTCCACTTTTGCAGATAGATGCGCAGCCACCGAAGTTGAAAGTCCTTGCTGGGGTAGAGACTTGGTTCGAAGTTGTCCACTCCGCAGAACTCACAAAAGTGGTTGGCAATATCGAATGCCTGGTAATTGTAGTCCGAGTACTCAAAGTCAATGAAGGTGACCTTGTTTTGAGATTCATCGTAAAGGATGTTCTTCAGCAGTAAGTCGTTGTGACAAAAAACTATGGGCGAATTCAGCATCTGCAGCTCTGCTTTCAAAAAGTTTGCCTGCTCCTGTAGGTTATCCAAATAGCAGAAGCATTTTTGCCTAAAGTAAAAGAATTTAAAGGTGTTAAAAGAATGCACAAAGGTATAGCTTTTTACAAACATACTTTTGACAAGATAGCTTGACTGTAAATGCGCTGGCAATGAGACCGAGAAACTTGTCGATTCCAGGGAAGAGACACTGATGCGGTTCAGCAGTGGGGAACTCAGTGGACACGCTGGAGACCATCGGTTTTAGTGTGTGCATCTTGGCCATGTTCTCGGCAATCAGCGCTGATATCTTTGTATCCCGTACCATTCTCTCGTCCAGTACTTTGCCGGGAGTGAAGCCATAGGAGATGCCGTTGGTGAAGGTGCAGTAGATGGGCGCAGAGAGGTTGGCCTTGTACATGGTTCGCATGTTGCGAAACTCCATCTGCCGATCGATGAAGAGGTCCGTGTTCTCGCCGTAGACGCGAATGAGGATCATGTCTTTCATGTCATCGCGATACACTCCAATCAAGCGGTTCGTGATGCCATCGGTGAATATTTTGTAGTGAAGTCGTTCCTGGGCCCACTCAGGCCGAATGACGCGAATGATCTGGAGAGCACCATCGTGCAAATGGTCCACATCAATCACTTTATTGAGCTTTGGAATGGAGGCCTCCATCCAATCGAGCCGTGCTGGAGCGAGTTTGTAGCTGAACAAAAGAAATTGTTAGCGGTTAACAACCAGAAAAAGCAGTGCCGTCCGCAGCGGAGAGTGTTGATTTGGCGAGTGACTGTGGATGCACAGGAGATCAAGTCAGCAGCGAGTGAGGAAATGGGACGATGGTCGTAGAAAGTGTCAACAGATAAGAACAGTCTCTGCAATCAGCAGAAGGCAACTTGATAGGCTTTATTTTAGTGGTAGACTGTCAACGGGGCTATAGCAGGCACTTGTCAGCATCGATCAGGAGGAGGAGGAGGAGAAGGTGATTAGAGAAGTGTGTGAGTGTGTTTGAGTTTGTGTGAGTGTAGTGAAGTACCGCCAGAAGCGGCTTGTGCACTTTGGTCCCAGCGCCTTTATCACCACTTTGACTTGATTCGAATTTTGTTCACTGTACCATCACAGTTGTCGTTTATCACACGTACTAGCCAACAGCACCAGATGTGTGTGTGTGGGTGGACCAGGACTGATGATCTGTCAAAAGACACGAGGGAATGCAGTGTCCGAGAAGACGGGTTGAGATCAGTTATTGACAAAGTTGTGCTTGTGAAAACTGAGACCGAGACGAGCAACAAATAATGTGTGCCAGCTTTGTTTGGACTAACTCTACTCCAACAAAAATGGGTCACTGTGCAACGCGTCAGACAGCTCAAGTCAACAAGCAAATGGAAAGTTTAGCACAGTCATTCGATGCCGCTACAAGATATTGCACTGCATGAAATCTTCTCGCCGAGGTCAGAGTAGTTCTCGTGTTCCGGGATGAGCGTTTCCTCAGTCAGTCAGTAAGTAGTCAGTATGTCCCAAAGGACCAACAGCGGCGGCAGCTAAAGACGGTGGTCAGGCTGAGCAGCAGCAGCAGCAGCAGTGTGTGCCTCTGTTCCGTACCGGGATTCTCGTATGATTCTCGCCGTCTTCTATCCCACCACCGCAGCTGCTGTAGAGCAAGAAGGTTTGTCAGCAAAGTGTTTGCAATATATACGGAGCTTCAAGTCGAGGAGCATGCGGATAATTGTCCTCCCAGTCGGTTGAGTCAGCCAGTCTTTCTCTCTTTCTTTTTCTTTCTCTTCCTCTCTCCCTTGCCTTCTCGGCCGATCGACAAAACAACAATAACCAGACACGAGCAGCCGCGAAACAGCTGGCACGCACTGAACCTAACACTGAGGCTGACATTTAAGAATAAGTGTAGGCATGTATATGGGCATTTAATTTTTTATTTCAATTTTGCCTGTACACTGGCTCATTGGCAGCAGTGCCCGGCAGCACTGCACTGCAAGGCAATCACTGGAATGAGCTGTTGAACCGTTAGGTGGATGTGAACAGCAGTTGTGCAGAACTGACTGACATTAATGGGTTTTTGTTTTCATTGCTTCGATAATCTGTCGACTAAATTGGGCTACAAAATAGATCAAGTCAAGCATCAAACAAATGAATCGGAAGTCGACATTGACAGTTATCAGCAAGGAGAAAGAAATACTTGCATGTTCATTGTCTCACACACTTGAGTTGTGTGAGCTTGCCATTGAGCTGTCCATTGTGGCAATTTTATTTGTCTAGAGATAAAGATAATTGTAATGTCGCGTGGAACAAACATGATGCAGACATGATCTGGAAAAAATGTTGAAAAATTGTCAAACAAAAAAAACAGAATTTGAGCATTTTTTCATCACGTACATTCAGAACAGGCCTCGAATACAACGTCACTTTTGGGTCGGTAGCGGACGTAAAGCTCTACCTTACACAGTACAACGGCTCTACAGCAGTAAAAGCTACAGCTTGACGTGTACAGTCTACCCCAAATCGGCTTTCTAGCCTCGACGCTGCACCGAAAACAGAGCAACAAACGAGAAGTCACAGTGAAGGTCTTTAGGCTTTATTTTTCTCGTGATTACCCAGCGTTACCCGTTTTCCCCCGCCGACCCTCGGCCCTTGCCCGCCCAACCAAGATGCTGTCGAAGCTCGTCCGCACTAACGCGATGTTCAGCCGCGTGGCCATGCGTCGCTTCATGTCCGCTGATGCTCACTCTGGCCACCAGCCGAATCCTCAGTTCTGGAAGAAGGTCTTTTTCTACGTCTCCGTGCCAGCGATCATCCTCTCGGCCCTGAACACCTACTTCCTCGAGCTGGAGCACTACAACCACTACCACAAGCCCGAGTTTATTCCCTATGAACACATGCGCATCCGAACCCGCCGCTTCCCGTGGGGCGACGGCAACCACTCGCTCTTCCACAACCCCAAAACAAACCCGCTGCCTGAAGGCTGGGAGGAGGACGACAGCGACTCGCATGGCTCGGCCCACCACTAAAAACTCTTCTCCAGACGCAATTTTGTTAGAAGATAAAGTTAAAACACTAAAATAGCTGATTACTTTGCAAAAAGGAAAGTGTTTATTAAAATTATTACAGTGTAAGTGTATAATAAAGCAAAAATATGCAAACTACTTTTTGCGGCCACCGCGCTCCTTGAGACCTAGAATGATTGAAGCGCCACTTGGTATGTTGTAGAATGCCAGCGAGTTTGAGTCCTTCACGAAGATGCCTTCGTACTGCAGCTTCTGCTTGCCAGGTGGCATATTTGTTAACTCGTGAATTTTCGCCTTCACCACGGAAAATACATCAGTGTAGGGCAGTGTCAGGTTTATGACCTGGCCATTCAGTCGCCACTCTGACTTCTCCGAAGAGTGGGGCACCTGAATCTTGACGCTCACATTGGGTGGATTGTTCTGGAGGAACTCGCTTTCCGGAATGAAACTGTCTTCTGTGCGAGCCTTTTTGTAAACAGGCTCCAGCTGATCTGGCGCCGCCGGTGGCAGTCGCATCTGCATCATCGGATCAAGGGGTGGAGGTGCCATCGGTACATTGTACATATGAAGACCCATGTTGCCTGGAATCATGTACGGATCAGGTTGGTGGTGAGGTGAGGGCAAGATCGGCGGCATCATTTGCGGCCGCATTGGCATTGCTGTGTTCATGAGAGGCGGAGGGGGATGTTGAAGTTTCGGTGGTTGGTTTTGCTGATGACCACCCGATGAAGACTGTACTGTGGGGCCAATTTTGTCCTTGTCATTTTCAGGAAGAAGACCGTGGGTCTTATGGATTTGGTGAATCTGCTCTTCAATGGTAATGTTTGCCCGTGCAGCCCGAGTGGTTGCCTCCACGCTGTTGGTGTGACCGTCCCAGGTGACCTTTTCAGGTTTCTTTTCCTCTTCTCCAATCTTTCGGCCAATGCTAGTTTCAGCATCTCCGGAACCGAAGATATCAGTACGTCTTTCAGCTAAGTGCTTGAGACTGTCCTCAATGGCAGAGCCCTGAGCATACACTTCCTCTTGTTGTGTTTTTTCCTGAATGGTTCGGTCTCGTTGTTCGACCCAGCGAGGATCAAGCAAACTGAATCGCATGTGATCCTGTAGTTTTTCGGCAGGAATCTTTTCTCCGGTCATTGGTGAGATGAAATATGAATCGGGACGAGATGCTGCGCTTGGCTGAGCAGCCACCACTTTGGCCGCCTTTGGATTGTAATCTTTGCGGATGAGCACATTATCAAGTGATGGTGGCAGAGGCGGCAAAGAGGTTTCTTTAGTCTTCTCTGCCTCAGGTTCTTCGGCCTTCTCCTCGTCAGATTCCACATCCATTTCAACCGCCTCAGCCTAAAATAAGATTGGTCAGTTAGTGCATCAAAGTTACGGTTAGCAAAAAACTTACCCCGTTTGATTCAATTCGTTGCTGAAGCAGCAGTCTTGATCCTACCTGTTCTGGAGTTGTCGGTGGAGGGAACTGCCCTGTTTCAGTGGGTTGATAATCGACCGTCTCTACGATTACAAAATCATGCCAGTCAATTTGAGCGTATTGAATGCGCTCCCTTTCAGCTTCCTCTTCTTCTTTCCTTTTCTCAGCTTCCACAATCTTTGTCCATTCAGTTCGATAACGGACTTTTTCAAGAATCAGCTTTGAATCAACAACCTCCTTTTCGAGCTGTGCTAAAAACGTCTTTGAGGGCATAAGAATCTTGCTGTACTGCTCAATTAGTTGAGTGAAATAGGTAAACAATCCATGTTGAGGGCGCAAAAAATCAAACTGATAGTTTCGCTGCTCACGATTCATGAGATTAGTCAGGAATGATCTTCCGTGAATAGCGACAAACTGGGCGGTCAGTTTGACAATGTCCAGATCAAATGCAGAGATGGATGGAGGATCATCAGAAAACTCAAATGCTGGTGGAGGATCCCTCGTGATAATTGGAATTTCCATAAAATTCTCCAACTGCTTAGTAGCTTTCTGGATAGGAGTGGCTGAAGCAGCTGTCGCATTTTGAGAAATTGTAGAATTGTTTGCTGGTTCTGCAGCAGCAAAACTTTCGCTTTCGGCACCGGCACTTTGATTTGCCGCGCTATTCGCTGGCACACTGCTACTGCCATTTGTACCGTTTTCCCTCAGTTCTTTCACTTTGAACTGGTAGTACGCGTTGTACGGATCACCAGGCTTCAAGAAGTTAAACTTTGGATTGTTCGGTTCATTTTGCTGGATTCTCGTTTCAAATTCAGGTCCATTACGAGCGACAAAACTAGCAGTTTTGTCAACAATGTCTATGAAATAAGTAGTTATCAGGATCATTAGAGTAAGAAATAATTCACCATTCAGATGTACTTACTTCGAAGTTCCGGTGGAGGATAGATAACACTGATAGAGTGATCGCCCATGATTAGGAATAAGGTGTTAGCCGGTACAGAATGTTATGCCGCTGATTTCCAAGACAGAACTCACGCAACATTGCTGCAACAAAAAAGCCGAGCATTTTTTTCGTTTGAAACGTCATGTTCAAAGAGGACGAGCAAGCAAAAGTCATATGTTTTGCTCTGATGCACCTCGTGCAGTGGATGCGTCTGTTCCTAGCTGTGCCTATGTTCCAATCTTATTGAATCTTTGCCATCATGTCAAAGCCATCAGTGAAAATGGCAGAAAAACTGCCCACTGATTTACAGGAGACATTCATTCGGAAGGCGCAGCAAATTAACGCCGAAAGAATGTCCAAGGCAAGCATGATCAAAGCGAGGAACCGCCTGTCGGGTGTGATTATGGCCGCTGTTGTTGGATCCATCTGTAAGTGTTAAAATTAAAAGTAAAAATTGTTGCTGATTTAACTTTAAACAATCATCTGTATTTCAGACGCCTACACGCTGTTTACGGTTAAGCAAGCAACGTTTCTGGATGAACTGGACGACCCTGAACCGGCGGCTGAAAACAAGTAGACACATCGTCCATCAAGAAGACGCTGTACATTTTTCTGTGTCATACTTTCTTTCTGTAGATATACTTCAAATTACCTAGAATTAACTTTGTAATTGGGCAAAGTAAAGCAATGTGTCTTTTTGTTATTCTTTTTAAAGAGGATTATTAATACATCGGTGAAAATCAAGCCAAGTTCGACAAAGGGTAGAGCATTCCTACATTCGAAAGACGCCAAAGTTCGTCTCTTCAATGGGAGCATTGAGAGTGGCGCTGAGACTGAGGCCAAGCACCTTCCTCGTGTCCACCGGATCAATGACGCCGTCATCCCAGAGGCGAGCACTCGAGTAGTAGGGACTTCCCTCGCGTTCAAACTTCTCCAGAATGGGACTCCTGATGGCCTCCTCCTCTGCCGCACTCAGCTCCTTGCCCTCGCGCCGCTTTCGGTCCTTGGCAATGGTGACCAGGACGTTGGCCGCCTGTTCGCCGCCCATCACCGAGATGCGCGCATTCGGCCACATGTAGAGGAAGCGAGGGGAGTACGCTCGGCCGCACATGCCGTAGTTGCCGGCGCCGTACGAGCCGCCCACGATGACCGTCAACTTGGGCACCTTGGCGCAGGCCACCGCAGTGACCATCTTGGCGCCGTGCTTCGCAATGCCCCCACGTTCCGCGTCGCCGCCAATCATGAAGCCGGTGATGTTCTGCAGAAAGAGCAGCGGAATCTTCCTCTTGGCGCACAGCTGAATGAAGTGTGCCCCCTTCTGTGCGGACTCGGAGAAGAGGATGCCATTGTTGGCGACCACTCCCACCGGGTAACCGTAGAGGTGGGCGAATCCAGTGACCAGTGTCTCTCCGTACCGCTGTTTGAACTCATCAAACTGACTGCCGTCAACGATGCGCGCAATGACCTCCTTGATGTTGAAGGACTGCTTCAGATTGGAGCCGACAATGCCGTACAGGTCCTCCGTCTGGTAGAGCGGCTCCTCCACAGTGCTGGACACATTCAGCTGCAGGTGCTTGCGGCGATTCAAATTGGAGACAATCTTTCGCGCTAGATGCAGCGCAGAGGGCTCATCCTCTGCGTAGTAGTCGCTCACACCTGAAAGACTGTCAGAACATTAGTGGGAATTAGTGCCTTTGAACAGTAAGAGTAGCACTTCCTCTACCTGCAGTGAACATCGGCTCCTCCGAGGTCCTGAGCGGAAATCTCCTCACCGGTGGCGGCCTTAACCAGAGGCGGTCCGCCCAGGAAGATGGTGCCGTGCTCCTTCACAATGATATTCTCGTCCGACATTGCGGGCACGTAAGCACCCCCTGCGGTGCAGCTGCCCATGACCACTGAAATCTGGGGAATGTTCGCCGCCGAGAGGTTCGCCTGGTTGAAGAATATCCGCCCAAAGTGCGTCACATCGGGAAAGACCTCCGCCTGGTTGGGCAGATTGGCGCCGCCCGAGTCGACCAGGTAGATGCACGGCAGGCGGTTCTCCAGGGCAATCTCCTGCGCCCTGAGGTGCTTCCTCACGCCGGCCGGGTAGTAGGTGCCCGCCTTCACGGTGGCGTCGTTCGCCACGACCATGCACTCCTGGCCGAGGACGCGGCCGACGCCGGTGATGAGACCGCCTGCGGGCACCACGTCACTGTAGCACTCGTAGGCGGCCAGGGGAGAGAGCTCGAGGAAGGGCGACTCGGGGTCGAGCAGGCGGTTGATGCGCTCGCGCACCAGCAGCTTCCCCTTGCTGGTGTGGTGCTTCCGGGAGCGCTCATCGCCGCCCAGTGAGATGGTCTGCAGAGTGCCTCGCAGTCTGTCCACCAGCACCTTCATGTCAGTGTGCTTCGCCTGAGGCAAAGCGGGAGAGGGTAAAAGGTTTGTGATGAATGTGGAACACCACCTAACACAATGCACTCACCTTGAACTCGGCCGAGTCTCTGTCGACGGTGCTCCTGATCACCGGGTACTTGTCGGTAACATACTTCCTCGTGGCGGACGTGCTCGTGCAGCTGGCGCTTCTTTGGAGAACCCCAGTGCCAGTGCAGAGCAGTCGGGCAGTGACAATTCGCGACATTCGGACAGTGATGAAGGAGTTTGTGTCAGTCAGTGGTCACTGTTAGTAGTGTGAAATTCACCAGCGACACACTGGAAGACACCTGGTGATAGTGATGATGCGGTGGTGGTGATGAGGATGAACATGCATGCAGTCGATATCGCTCACTGAGGACTTCTCGGAGAGATTTCAGCCAAGACACTGCCAAGATGTGTGTGTGTACAACATCAAGTGAGAGTTGCAGTGCTGATGAGGAGAGAGCGTCTGATGTTATGCAGCAGTAAGTAGCATGTGTGTGTTAGCATTATCAGCAAGGACAACACGTAAAGTCTATCGACTGACAGAGACAGTAGCCTGAGGGCAGTCTCCCTCGCTGCTTGATTGCCGCCACAAGTGCCGCTTACACATGATTTGATTTGTTTATTAGTCGCTTTAGTCTACATTGGTTCTTCCTCCACAGAACTACAGTCAACAAGTTGCCGTTTGATACACTCTATAATGGTGACAGTGTTAGCGTTGAAGAGACCACCGTAGAAGCTCTGATCGGCGACCATGTCTGGCACTGGGACAAGTTCCAGCAAGTTGTTGGCCCAGGCAACTTGCCCAGCTTCAAACAGGCGCATAAATTGTGGCGGTGGCTGGCAGTAGTCGGACATGACCAGAAATATACTGGGGTGAACTGAATCGACGGGAGTAGGGTGCGGAATAATGGTCAACTTTCGAAAGGCTTTTGAAAGCACAAAGGTTAGACTGACGCTAAGACGGGAAAGTAGAATTTTGTAGCGGATTATTAAAGTGTCGTTTGGCCGCAGTTGTTGATTTTCGAGTAAAGCTGTAAAATTGTCCTTCAGAGTGGTACAGGTTTTATAATCATTTGAAGTAATGGGTAAAGTGCTGTCGTAACAATCGAGAATATGAATAGCTGGCGAGTTGGGCATGTCTGTGACAGTTTTGCTTTGTATTGATGTGTTGTAATGAACCCCGGCTGAATGTTGTAATGTCCATTGTTGTTCAAAGAAATCAGAAAATAATGATTTTTGATAAAAAATGATGGGAAAGTCAACTATGACAATACTTGATAAAACGTTGATAAATGACTCAGTGTCGGTGACAGGCGAAGTGAAGGAAATATGGGCGTTGGCAATGATAAAGGAGCGCAGAATAAACAGACAGCAGAACTTTGAATTGTTTATATGCTCAAACGGCTTCCCGTATGTAGGCATCAGCCTCAGCTGTTTCCTTTTCTGAGTAGTGACCACTTGTGGCGAATAGTCTAGCGGCAGGTCAAGAATGATTCCAGTAAGTTGATTGCAGAATACTGATGCATTTTTATGATGCTGGTAGTTGTTGAAGAGACTGATGAATCGTTTGTTGAATATCTTTCGGTAACGCTCGGCATATACGAGCTGCTCACTCAGTGGAATGCTAAAAAGATTAAACTTTTGAATGAACTGCTCACCGACAATGAATTTTTCCTTGGTTATTGTTTTCATTTGTTCCGTAGTAGCTTTCTTGAAAAGCTTCACATTGACGTTGATTGCCCTCATTTGACGCTCTGACATTTGCTTACACATTTCACTCACTTGGTTGATAAAGTCTTCGCCGATAACTTGGCGGCTCAGAATAAACTCTTCGGCCTTCAAGTGACTCAAACGAGGGTGTAGAGACAAGTAGACTTTGCGATTGAACTTGAGGCAAACGAGGTACATTTCAGAGTTGCCGTGTCTGCTTGCAACTGGTTTGTAGCAGGTGACTTCTTCGAAACAATTGCAAACAAAATAGAGCAGCGAAATTGTCTCACAAGAAAAGGCAGTAAAGAATTTGATAACCATTGAGCCTTTATGTTTTAGGAATTGAGTGGCCACCATGATCTCTTTGAAGATGAGCTTGAACACCATCTCCTCTTGATTTTCCGGATCACTTAGGCAATTGAAAGCTCCATCACCGGTGACACAGTCAAACAGGCTACAGTCATTGGACTTGTAAGTGTTGCAGACATGATCTCTAAGGTCGTTGGAGAAGCTCTCATTGAGCATGTCGCCGGTATTTTGGGAGGCGAAAAACCAATTTCGAAAGCAGTGCGAATCATTGATAAACTGATCGTCAAGAACAAAGGCGTCAAAGTCAATCTGCTCGTAATAGGGATTCAAAGTGGTGGCGATCCACTCAAAGTTGATGTTGCAAAAGTTAGACCGAAGAAAGTGGTTTGTCGCATTGACAAAGGCGCCTGGAGCTGCAAGAAACGTCAAGTTATAAAGTGAACTAAAAGTGAATTACTATACTACTTACCTTCGCATAGAAAAAGCGATCGAATGGTGGAGTAATCGGTGCTGCTGAACAGGGGAAATGTTCCCATGATGTCGTAAAACTTTATCCACGCCCTTGTCATTATTGGCGGCTTGACTGTAAATCGATTTATGATGACTCTTTTGATGTTTGAAGAAATCTCCGTTTTCTCGGTGTGCGCGTCCCATTCGTGCAGCGGAAAGGTGCCCACTTGAGCCTTGCATTTGTTCAGCTGTTCCCGAAGCCTTTGTAGATGGTCAATTTGCCAACGACCCTCATCCGCGACCAGAGGGCTTTCACTGGCAGCAAAACTGGAGAGAGTAAAAATGGATTGATTCTTTGGCGAACGGAGGCAGAACTGAAAAGACTGCTCGTCTATCAGCCTGGCCATTCTTCCGGCACCGGTCATCTGCAGGCATCCCCTTTGGCAACCACTGCTGACAACCACAACAAGGATCAGCTGGGCCCCTGTTTGGGGCTGAAGTTGTCTGGCGAAGAGAGCGGATCGGCCGGCGGCGCAAAGCAGTGTTTTGACTGTGCACAGTCTATTACCACAACAATGAACACGAGTTGTGTAAGAGTGGGCAGCCAAATAGCCAGATGACAGCAGCAACTTCGATCGTCATCGGTAGCAACATTGCCATCAGATCGGCTTCTCATCTACCAACCCCACTGCTGCTCTTGTCGCCCTTTCCCCTGGTTCGGAAACGGCGCCCTCCAGCCTGCCCCACCCCTTCTCCCCTGCCCCCTCCGTCCGAGCGCACCACCACTCCCAAGATGGGCTCCAGCATCAGCACACTGAAGAACATCAAAGAGAATGAGTTCCTGCTCAAGGTGGTGTCTTCCAGTAGCATCCCCAGCACTGATAGTCAGTTCTGGAATCAGTTCTTATCATTTGCCTTCACCAACCTCGATGAAATATGGTATGGGCTCAAAAGTGGCCACCAATCCCTTGCTTTCCTGACGGTTGACGTATGATCTCTTTCTATCGCTAGCTCGGACTCAAAGTTTATGGAGGAAAACATTGTCCCGTTGCTCTCAAAATGGATGGACAACAATACGACGTCGTTCAATTTAGGCTCGCTTATCCAGGTGTTCATCCAAAAGGTGGAGATTCTCAAAAAAGATCCTCAAAAGAATCAAAAGTAAGCGATGAAAAACTTTTGGAAACTGAACACTTTTAATTTAAACTCCTTTATTTGCAGTTACAAAATTGTCATTTGGCACTCGTACAACTTGCTGTTTATGATCCGCAATATGATTAAATACCTCATTGAAACGCTGACTGAAGATAACCTGGTAAAGCACTGTAAGGTAGCAGTTTCTGAAAACGAAAAGAGCGATGATACTGGCATTGGTATGCTGGAAAACTTGCTTAATGCAATCATGGAAGTTCTGGTCGATGTCAAGCTTGAGTAAGTGCTCATGATACTTTCTGATTTTTCAGCTATTATTAATTTTGTTTTTGCAGTGACAACACTTACAATTTACACGTGGAAGCTTGCAAAACCTTTTTGGTGCTGCTCTCTGTTCAGATGTTCTCTGCCAAGCCCTCTTCCAAGTCGATCATCTACACCCTTGTGATGCAGAAGAAGTGCTCTATTCACGCCTTGCTCTTTACGAAAACACTGCTAAACAACTTTATTCATCAAGTTCCGGCGCCAGCCGTCAGCGGAGGAAGCCTTGTTTTTGGCCTGGCATCAGGCATCTGGAGTGTCATCACACTTGGCTACGGCAATAAGAAGACTGAAGAGGACATTATCAAGGAGGCCATCCTGGCACGGGAGTGTCTCCTTCTCCTGCTGGTGCTCACTAATCACTGCACAAAGGAGATCAACCCGTACAGAGAGGCGCTCTTTCAGTGCAGCGACTCTGAGTCGGAGATTGGAGATCAGAATTTGACCGGCTTTAAAATTGAGTTTGCCAAGCTCTACCGAACGCTGTGCAGCACACTGAATGACGACCAGACCACACTGCTTCTCTACATGCTTCTTCACCAGAATCAGCACTTTAAGACATTTGTTCTCAGCCGGACCACCGACCTACAGGAGGTAAGTTTTATTTTATATTTAATCATTTACAACTTATCATTTTTGTTGCTCAGTTTGTCATTCCAGTTCTGCGAATCCTCTACAACTCACCGGATCGTAATTCGCATCACATTTACATGGCGCTGATTATTCTGTTGGTGCTCAGTGAGGACAACCTTTTCAACAGTGTCATCCATGACATTGTAAGTTATGTCGTTGATTGGCAGTTTGGTTTTCTTTTTCTCTAACTTGCACTTTCTAGACCATAAAAAATGTTACCTGGTACACTGAACGTAATCTGAGCGAGATTTCTCTTGGAGGCCTGATTATCCTGGTCATTGCGCGAACCATCCATTTTAACATGTCGCGCAGTAGAGTAAGTTTTCAGTGCATATTTTTTAACTGACCCAATAACAACCATTTACGCACACAGGATCGCTTTCTGCACACAAACTTGTGCGCCACTCTGGCGAACATGTCCAATTACTTTAAGCACCTCAACACATATGTCTGCCAAAAGCTGGTCAACTTGTTTGAAAAGCTCTCAAAAAAGTACCTTAAGATACAAAGTCAAATTGAAGCAAGCAAATTGGGCAAGCAAAACGGCGTCGAAGGTTTCGAGTCATCCGTCAAAACTGACGGCGACGCGGGAGGAGGAGAGAGTGTTAACGGCACTCCGCAGACCGACCTTATACAGGACTTTCCCATCTTCGAAGAGGTGCTGCGCACCATTCTCGAGATCATCAACGCCTGCCTGACGAAGAACCTGGCGAGCAATCCCAACTTGATCTACACTCTGCTCTACAACCGAAAAGTATTCGATCCATTTCTCACTCATCCTTCGGTGCAAGACATTATCATCAACATTGAGACAGTGTTGACTTACTTTTCGAACCGCATTGAAGTGGGCGAGAGAACACTGTCTGTCGATGAAGTTTTCGAGATTATCAAGCACTCTTCTCTGCAGTGGCCCAGTGAAAAGCTAAAGGTACTTTTGTTGTGTTTTGCTGTTACGTGTGTAGTTTTTCCTCTCTAACGGTTGCCGTTTGTTGCTTTTATTGCAGAAATTTCCTGAACTCAGGTTTCGATACGTCGAAGATGAACAACCTGAGGATTTCTTCATTCCGTACATTTGGTCTCTTGTCTTCCGTTGTTCTAATATTTTCTGGAGCACTCAGAACATTCTCCTGTTTAACCCTGTGCGAAACACCTAAGTGGCAATATGATGAAAGTTTTATATTTTGCTATTTCTATTTATTAATACTTTTTACTAGTTGATGTGGCGGTGTGTGCGGTTTTCCAGCATGCAAACAAAAAAGACTTCAGACATAAAGTCGTATTTTGTTTTTGTACGTTCGAAGTCTGGTCTTCTTGGCACCCAAACATTTGTATTCACTGCTTTGACAGATGTACTTTCAGTGAAGGAAATGACCATTGTTACTCAACCTTTTTTCTGTAAACGTTTTCTTTACTCTATCGTTAATTTACCATTAAGCATGCATATTCAAGTCATTATCACCCGTTCGAGGTGATGGTTACCAAAGTGAAGTACAAGGGAAAGAGAAGTACAGGTGCATCATCGAAGTCGCCGTAATCAGCAGTATAATATTACGGTGACTTTCAGATGTAGTGGCTATCTGCAGGCCAATCAGCACGTAGACAAGTGTGCGAGATAGTACTTTGCCGCTTCTCTCTCATCTCTCTTGCAATGTGTCTACTCTTACGTCGACGACCACACCAAGTAGTGGTGCTGGTGGTGGATGGCTTTAACGGCGGCGACATCAACACCATCAGTAGAGGTAGGAGAGCACGGGGCCGTTTGTAAGCAACTGGTTTTGGTGGTATCTCCTCTGCTCTTCAGGCGAGGCAAGTCGTCCACTCTCAGCACAATCCCCCAAGTGTACTGTACTTTTGATAGGCGAGGTCTGGTGCTGCTGCTGCTGCCGAGAACAGGGAAAAAATTTTGCGTTTAGCACTCTCCAGGCCAACTGCAGACGGCGCAACGAGTTATGTGGTGGTGATGAAGTGCCGTCAGTAGTGTTGTCGGTGATCACCAAATGCACTCTACCTTCACAGTTTCAGTCAGTCGATGAGGTGACCACCGCCGAAACAGACGCTGTCACTGCTCTCCTATCATTACAACTCCTCACAAACCAACAACCAACAACAGTAAATACTCGGAGCCACAACTAAGCTCACCTTTTCAGATCTGCCCAAAGAATCAAAACACACACTTGCCGATATCGTGCTCAATTCAAACCATGTCTCAAGGTTTGCCTCTTGCTCTTCTATACTTCTTGTTTTTTTGTACTTTTTGCTCTTCTATACTTCATTTTTTAATTTGTTTTGTTACGCACTTTTTTATTTCAGGAAATCCATTCTGCAGTCTTCTGAAGACTGTGAACGTCAACGGCGAAGACTTACAGTACTATGATCTGCCGCAGCTGAATGACCCTCGCTACGGTAAACAAACAAAATCTCCAGTGTTTATACTTGTATTCATTCGTTTGTTTTCAATTTGCCTACCAAACAGACCAGCTGCCTTTCTCCATCCGTGTTCTCCTCGAATCGGCGGTCCGATCTTGCGATGGGTTCCACTTCAAGGAGGCTGACATTGAGAAAATCTTGGACTGGAAGGTTCAGCAGCACAACAAGGTGGAGGTTCCCTTTCAGCCGTCTCGGGTGTTGCTGCAAGACTTGACGGGAGTTGCGGCGGTGGTTGATATTGCCGGTAAAATATGAGCTTTTCATCCTGGTATTCAATCAGACTAACATCTCCCACAGCTATGCGCGATGCATTCAAGAAACTTGGCGGCGATCCAAACGTTATCAATCCACTTTGCATTGTGGATCTTGTTATAGATCACTCGGTTCAGGTGGACTTCTCTCGAATGTACGTATTTCAGTAGCAAAAGTAGAAGCGTCCTCGCCGAAGACCGCTGCGATGCTCGCGCTTAGCCTCAGCTGCTTCAGCCCAAGCCAGGCGTCAGCAAATAGGCAAACACACATTCACAAACCCATATAGCTTTCCTCTTCTCTCTCTCTCTTTCTTTCTTCACTCTGACTCTATTTAATGATCTCCAATCTAATTTTAATCCCTTGATTAATTTTGCCCGTTTCATTGTCACACACTGTGAACTGTTTGCCTCTTATTATAGAAACGCCCAACGAAGCGCCCACTCGCTTTGCAGTGACTGCGAAAAGAGCGGCGTCTGCGCCTATCGCGCCAGTCTGGCCAAAAGTTCGGTGCCACTAAAGTCTACTAAGTCAACTAAGATCGAGTGGCGCTCCGCCGCCTCATCTAGTGCTGACATTGAAAATATTAATATTAATTCAATTAACCTGGCCAAGGCGGCCCATCAGTCGTTCAGTCCTCACCCGGATATTAAATTGAGATATAAAAACTGTCCTTTCCATCGGCAATTGTCAATTGGGTCGGTCTTGGGTCGCATTGAAACACCTCCTTTTTCTTCACACTAGAGCTGCTTTCTCTAATCATCCTTCTCCATTTTATTTTTCTTTTTTATTGACCACCACCTTTAGTGCCGGCTCACTGAAAAAAAATGAACAGCTTGAGTTTGAAAGAAATAAGGAGCGTTTTGAATTTTTAAAGTGGGGCGCCAACAGTCTGCAAAATACTACTATTGTTCCTCCTGGATCGGGCATATGTCACCAGGTGAACCTGGAGTACCTCGCTCGAATGGTCTTCAACAACAACAAGCTGCTGTACCCAGACAGTCTGGTCGGCCTCGACTCGCACACCACCATGATCAACGGCCTCGGCATCGTCGGCTGGGGCGTCGGCGGCATCGAAGCGGAGGCAGTGATGCTGGGCCAGCCCATCTGCATGGTCCTGCCCGAGGTCATTGGCTACCGACTGGTGGGCAAGCTGCCCTCCTTTGCCACCTCCACCGATCTGGTGCTGCAGATCACCAAGCACCTGCGCCAGATTGGCGTCGTCGGCAAGTTCGTCGAGTTCTTCGGCCCCGGCGTCTCTGAGCTGTCCATCGCCGACCGAGCCACCATTGCCAACATGTGTCCGGAGTACGGTGCGACCATTGCCTTCTTTCCACCCGATGAGACTGCTTTGAAGTACCTGGAGCAGACTGACCGCCAGTCGAGCGCCATTCAGTACACGCAGACGTACCTGAAGGCTGTGAAGCTTTTCCGCAAGGACTACCGGGACGCCAGCGAGGACCCCACCTTTACGGAGGTGTTTGAGCTCGACATCAGCACCATCACGCCCAGTCTCAGTGGACCGAAGCGACCGCAGGACCGTGTGCCCGTGTCGGAGATGAAGGCTGACTTTGAGCAGTGTCTGCTTAACAAGGTCGGCTTCAAGGGCTTTGGCATCAATCCCGATAGTATCACTCGAGCGGTGCCCTTTGTTTTCGATGGACAGGTAACGATGTCTGTTTTAGCTCTGGCGACACCGATCTTATTGTCCTTCATTCTTTTTCTCTGCAGGAGTACGTTATGAAGCACGGCTCGGTGGTCATCTCTGCCATCACCTCGTGCACCAACACTAGCAACCCCTCGGTGATGCTAGGTAACGTGCTTTTGACTGTGACACCAGTAAAAACTGCATTTACAACCTTGTCTCATTGTTTCCCTTTCAGGCGCCGGTCTGCTGGCAAAGAAGGCAGTGGAGAAGGGCCTCTCCGTGGCACCGTACATCAAGACGAGCATGTCTCCGGGCAGTGGAGTGGTCACCTACTACCTTCAGGAGTCGGGCGTCACGCCCTTTCTGCAGCAGTTGGGCTTTGACATTGTCGGCTATGGGTGCATGACCTGCATCGGCAACAGCGGTCCCCTGCCGCAGGAGGTGGTCGAGGCCATTGAGAAGGGCGACATTGTTGCCTGCGGCGTCCTCTCGGGTAATCGCAACTTTGAGGGTCGTGTTCACCCGAACACCCGAGCCAACTACCTGGCCTCTCCGCTGTTGGTGGTCGCCTACGCACTGGCTGGCACCGTCGCCATTGACTTTGAAGTGGAGCCAATCGGTATGTTTCACTTCTTTGCAATTATTATGTTGGCTAACATTGAAACACCATTGAAATTCAGGCGTCGACTTTGAGGGCAAAAACGTCTTTCTGCGCGACATTTGGCCATCGCGTGATGAGATTCTCGAAGTGCAGCAGAAGTGCGTCATTCCCGCCATGTTCAAGGAGGTGTACTCTCGCATCAAAACGGGCAACGAGCGATGGAACTCGCTGAAGGCAAACACTGACCTGCTGTACAACTTTGATCCAAAGTCGACGTATATCAAAAACCCGCCCTACTTTGAGAACATGTCCACTGAGCTGTCGCCAATTGCGCCCATCACCAATGCTCGTGCCTTGCTCTTCCTCGGCGACTCTGTCACCACGGATCACATTTCGCCTGCTGGATCCATTGCGCGCAACAGTCCGGCGGCAAAGTACCTCATTGAGAGAGGGTAAAATTGAAGTGAATTGTTCGTTGTTTTCTGTACTGACAGATATCATTTTTTCGCAGAGTTGCCCCAGCTCAATTTAATTCGTACGGATCACGAAGGTAAGTGCCTCTGATTACATTTTTCAATGGTAGACTAACTTTACACTTCTTCGCACAGAGGCAACGACGCCATCATGACTCGGGGCACTTTTGCGAACATTCGCATTGTGAACAAGTTCATGTCGAAGCCGGGCCCAATGACCATTCACATTCCCTCTGGCCAAGAGCTGCCCATCTTTGATGCTGCCCAGCTGTACAAGCAGGAGAACACTCCGCTGATTATTCTCACCGGCAAAGACTATGGCTGCGGATCGTCGCGTGATTGGGCCGCCAAAGGACCGTACTTGCTCGGTGTGAGGGCCATCATTGCCGAGAGCTATGAGCGAATTCATCGAAGGTTTGTCATGCAGCAACTCCTGTGAAGTATCTTTACAATCGATTTTAACTTCTTATAACTTCACCTAGCAATCTCATTGGAATGGGCATCATGCCACTGCAGTTCACCGATGGACAGAGTGCCGAATCGATTGGACTGACTGGTCGAGAAAGCTTTACCATTGACATTCCGCCAAAGTTGTCACCAGGACAGAAGACGCTGGTTCATGTAATTTGACCATAAAGTCTTTTTGATTATCATTTCTAATTTCCCCTTTTTCTACCATGCAGGCTGATGGAAAGACCTTTGAGGCAATCATTCGCTTTGACACGGAGGTGGAGCTGGAGTACTTTAAGAATGGCGGAATTTTGCACTACATGCTTCGTCAGCTACTTGCCAAGTCCAAAAAATGATAAACTAAGTAATCTTCAATAAAATATTTATTCTGATGGTGTTTGAAAAAAGAAAAGATGATTTATTTGATAAAAGGAGGATGTTTAGAGGATTTTCTTGGTAAGCCCAGAAAGTATATGAAAGTGAGATACTTCAGTTTGATGCAGTGAGAGTGTTGTTGATCTATTCGGTCCATTTGTGAGTGCACTTGGCCTCAGTGCAAACGTAGTACAGTCGCATATCGTCTTCCGCTCGACGTGATTGACCCTGAAAGAAGACCGCTTCTTTGTGGCCACATGAAGGACAAGGATGCTCCTTGGTGCGAGGCAAGGTTGGATCGTGAATCACGTCAGGCACTATTCGACTCAGTTCGCTAAAAAAGAAGCCGGTTTTAATTGGTGATAAAAGAGTGCCCATCAGTTTGTCAACTTACTCGACTTCGTGCATGATGCGATTCACGTAGACACAGTAATTTTCAGCCACCTGTTTGTAGTCACAGTTTCTACAAGCGTAGAGTAGCTGTCGGCCGTCCTTATCTTCTTTTGGATAGAGCATGTTATTGCATTCCGAGCAAAAGATTAGACCTAAAAATAAGTTTAAGATTATAGCCGTGAAGATGTGCTCTCTTCTGAAGCAAAAACCTGCCTGCAAACTTTGGTCCGGTTGCATCGCCGTCCGTTTCCATGTTCATTTTTGAAAAGGTGTTGTCAAGATTCAAGGTTCAAAAACGGTGAATTTCAGGTGCAATGTTTTGATTTGGGATCAAATCAGCGTGCAGTGGCAATCTAGAAAATGCTCAAACATCATTTTTTTGCACAGACTAAACAAGCGCTAGCGCCGTCTAGCGACGCATTAGCAAACCAAATTATTCAGAATTTGGAATTGTTCGTTCTTGGTATTTATGATATCATTCACCAAAATGAGGTACATTTTATTTTTGAGACTTGACAAACATGACGTCAACTGAAATTGACTTGTCGCAATGGGACAAAGAGATGAACTCAAAAACAGCTGAATTCGAGAAGCTATACCAGCAAATGCTGGCCGAGTCTAAGAAACCTAATGCAGGCATTGAGATTTGGTGGCGTTTAGCCGAGGCGACTTTTATGGTGGCGCTCAACTGCACTCACAATGAGTGCTGCTCGCCGGGAGATCACGGCGAAGTGACCATCAAAACTGAAGAGGCTCTAGGATATGCCAAAAAGGCCATTGAGATAAAGGCAGATCACTTTATGGCCAATCTCTGGGTGGCTTACGCTGCCGGAAAATTGGCCCTTCTTGCGTGTGACATGTCAAAGAGAGTTGAGTATGTTTCATCTTTAATTCTAACACCATTTTCACTTAACTAACATTTTTAATCTCAATCAGGCTAATGAAGTCTTTTGTTAGTTCTCTCGACTTGTGCATCAAACAAAATCCAAGCAACGGCCATGTGATGCTGATGGAGGGTCGCTATCACCTCGCCCTGTATCTAATTGCTCCCGAGGTGATGGCAGAATTACGAGTGCACATGCCCCAGTTGCCAGAAGGGAATCTGACACTGGCTGAAACGAAGCTTCGCGAAGCGGTGAAGCTGATGCCAGAGCAAGTTGACGCCTACCTTTCTCTGGCTCGTGTTCTAATGCTTTTAGGCAAATTCAGCGAGGCCAAGGAGATAATCGATAAGGGTCTTAGCGTGCAATGCATTACCAAGTCAGATCAGTTTGCTGTCAAGTACCTGATGACTTTTAAAACTTGGCTGATTGAAGAAGGCGTTTAGCTTTTCAAAATGCACATTTTTTACTTAAAAACTTCATTTTTGTGCCGTTTATTTTGTGTAATAACAATCCAGACTTCATTTGAACTTGCCGCGTGAGACGTCCTCTGCGGAGGGGCTGTCGGCCTGACTAACTTTTCGTGTTTTGGCTTGCTAAGCGCTTTGTTTCTCACGCTGTCCAGTCAATCGGTATTTGGTGATCATCTTTGCCGTCAAACCAAATTCTCGAAACATGTCATTCCTTTCAAACAACGTAGAGCCGATGCAGCTGGACGCCGTCGAAGATATTGAACTGTTTGAAGCCAACGAAATTCCAAACGCCAGTGTCAATGATGTACTTGATCGCCCTGTCGAGTCGGCTCCCTTTGAAGTGGAATCGTATGCGGCGCAATATTCTGGATTTGCCAAGCTAAGTCGACTGCTGTACATTGCCGACCACTGTCCGCCTCTGCAGATTGAAGCCCTTGAACAGGCGTTGAAGTACGTTAAAGAATCCACTTACAATGTCAACGCTTACACAACTATTCAGCAAAAGTTGGTCAATGCGCTCACTGCAAGCGGTCAGACTGCTAAAGCCGAACAGTATCCACTCGACACAGTGTGGATTGATGAAAAGTCCAAAATGTCGCAAATCTATTTTGAAAAGCTCGACACTGATCTGAAGAACTACAAGACCAACTCGATCAAAGAAAGCATTCGCCGAGGCCATGATGATCTAGGCGCTCACTACCTGCAATGCGGTGATTTATCCAATGCTTTGAAGTGTTACTCACGCTCTCGAGATTATTGCATGGGTGATCAACAACTGTTCAACATTTGTATGAACATAATCAAAGTCAGTATCTATCAGAAAAGCTGGGGCCACGTGAACTCTTTTGCCCAAAAAGCCGAGTCATCACCTGAATGTTCTGCCAACAGTACCGCTCAGACGAAGATTTCCTGTATTGTCGGACTGCACGAGTTGGTCACTAAACGGTACAAATATGCAGCCAAACGTTTCATGTCTGCCAACATTGACGACCTCGGCCCAGACTTCTCTGACATCCTTTCACCAAATAATGTTGCTATTTACGGTGGTCTTTGTGCCCTTGCCAGCCTCGATCGCTCTGATCTGCACAAGCACGTCTTCTTAAGCCCTAACTTTAAGCTGTTTTTAGAGCTGGAACCGCAACTGCGTGAAGCTTTTCACAAGTTTTATGAGTCAAAATATCCCGTCTGCTTATCACTTCTTGATGAGCTAAAGGACAGCTTCATGCTGGACATGTACCTCGCTCCGCACCTCACTGCTCTATACTCAAAGATCCGAAACCGTGCACTGATTCAGTACTTTTCGCCGTACCTGTCGGCCGATCTCCGACTGATGGCAACTGCTTTCAACACCAGCCTTCATGATTTAGAAAACGAACTGATGAAGCTTATTCTCGATGGGCAAATCAAAGCGCGAATCGACTCTCACAACAAGATCCTGTACGCCAAAGATTCTGACCAGCGACTGGAGACATTTGAAAAGTCACTAGCCATGGGTCGTGAATGGCAAATGCGAGCTACTTCGCTAATCTTACGCGCTGCCTGTGTTCGTAACGGCTTAATTTTCATCAAAGCCGGCCCCAACAATGCATCTTCCAAAGCCGCTGAAGAGGCGCCGTCTTCTGCTGGAAATAACGTTGCTGCCTGCTCTCCCTCCAGTCCCAACAAACCTCGAGTCTGAACCTGATAGTGGAGTTGGGAGATAATCTTTTGTAAATGGCCATATTCATTGATTATTTATAACTTTTTTACACAAGGCCAATGTTGATATCTTGCGGATATATGATTCTCTTGTTACCAGCAGCAGCAGCAACAGCAGCAAAAGTCACTGCTTCTCATGAATAATTAAATTTTCATTCTCAAATAAAGCTGCATGTTTTATTTATAACACTTCAGTCATGCACGCCTGCCTACACGCGTGCATACCTCTCTCAATTGGAGCCATGCTGTGCTCTGATTGCCCAGTGTTCTGTGGTGATTCTGTGGTGGTCGTCATCGTGTCATTTCCTCTGCGACAATGGCTCGTCGAAGACGCAAGTCGTCGGCATGTCTCGACCGCCAGGACTCCACCAGCGAAATGCGCACTTTGCTAGGGCCGGTGGTGAACTACGCCAGGCGAAAGAAGCCGGACAGCAAGCGCGTCATTGCCCTTCAGGTATGCTTGCATCATTTATTGCGGAAGTTTCACACGTCAATTTCCTTTCCTAGTTCATCCTCGTGGTGGCCGTTCTAGGTCTGGCCGCCTACACCTACTGCCACTTTGAGCACTTTCACTTTCACCTGACGCACTTCTACGCCTCCACGTGGGACAGTCACCATGCGCAGCACGTGCTCGGCCATAAGTTGCTGAAGGAGCGGCGGAACTCTTCGGCGGCCTTTCACTGGTTTCGAAGATCCGCCGACCGAGGCCATCCTCACTCTGCCTACAACCTCGCTGCAGGCCATTTGAGTGGCTATCGAACCGACGTCAAGCAAGGTATAGTTGCTCCTGCTGCTGAGAGAGAGAGAGAGAGGCGGGATAGAGTGCAGCGGTTTTCTCCTAACGACACCTGTCAATCTTCTCTCTCCTCTCGGGTACAGGTGAAGTACGGCAGCTTCTGAAGTTTGCCGCCCGAAACGGCGTCGAGGAGGCAAAGGAGCTGTTGCGAACGTTGTGCAAGGAGAAGCCTAAGTACTGCGACCTCTGAACACTGCTGATGTTGATCGTTCTACCTGAGCACGACCACCGCCACGACCACCATTCACCTACACTCACAGAGCACACATACACAAAGCTGTCAATTGCTTTGGTAAAAGTAATCATCATCATCAAACACACACACAATAAAGGGCCTGCTTCGGTATCACGGATCGATGCACTGCTGCAGTAGTAGTGTTCTGGTGGTGGTTGTGTTCCACGGTGGTAGTCCTGACAACGGCATTATTGTGGCCAATTGACAGGCGCCCATCGATCGGAGCAAATTCCAGGTACTTGTTTTGAAGTGAGCCTTCTCTAAAGAGCGGTTCATCATCAGCAGAATGTCAGAAAGCAGTGTGCCTACTCGGAGAGAGGCTGCTGCTGCCGTTGCAGCTGCAGCTGATGCATTCCCGAAGACCGTCGCCTGTGACATTCCCATCGCTATGGCTACCCATTATGACAGCCTCGCTCTCCCGCTCTCTCCCCTCAGCTTTCTTACTTACTAAGGCTCAGGGGAGTTTCTCTTGAAGTCTCAGTCACTCTCTCCCTCTGAATCCGTCGGAGTTAGCATGCCATCAATATCACTGCTACTGACACCGCCACAATTGACACTTGGCTGCCGTGCAGTGAATCAGGGCGTTCGAGAAGGCAGCTGCTTCCATTTCTTCTTCTTCACTTTCTGCTTTACACAGAAAAGCCCATAGTTTTGCTTCCCTGCAGAGACTTTTTCATCACCACAGTCACACCGGTTATATTGAGGATGAGGTTCCACGAAGTGCACGGTGTGAACGCTTCACTGGACGATGCCCGCAAAGTGGCCCTCAGAACAGGCTCCTTCTGTGATGCATTTGTCTTCAGTGAAGTTCCACTGCGGCTGAACTCTTACACGGCCATCAAGCTCACCTCCAATGAAGTTGAGTGGCAGGGTCGAAGCTTCCTGGGCGTCACTTCGAGAAATCCAGTCAGCTTTATCGAGTCTGCTTTCTCGAAGCACATCCTCACTCTGTTAAACACTGAAGACGTCTGGTTCCGTTCAGTGCCCGAGAGCTGGGCCTCTGCCAGTCTCATTGTCCACCTCACATTTGACGGCCAACTGGAGATTACCAGTGAGTTTGAGCCCAATGTGAGGTACATCTTTTTTGAAAACTTGCCCATCAATTTTCCACTCTGGCTGGTGATTGATCTGTACGGTGCCAGCAACAGTGTCCAGTTGCCCACCTTTGATTCGCCTAACTCAAAGGAGATCATTTCACTTGGCTCAGACGCTTCCACCACTTTCAAGTGTGGCGAAGAGGGAATAGTGCCTTACAACTTTGCCCGAATCGTCCTAATCGGTCCTAAATCTTCTGGCAAAAGCATGCTGAAGAACATTCTATCCAATAACATGTACTGAGTACTTTCTCATCAAAGTGACGCAATCATTCCATGTCTGACTGACGTAAACATCCTCTTTTCGTTTATTGACAGGAACATGGAGCTAAAGGATCTCGACTTGTCCGAAACCTCCAACCACTACCTGTCTGCAGACAATGGCGAGTGGTTTCTGTTGTCCAATTTGACTGCAAACAGAACGCCCCTCGAGGAACGCTCTCGTCCGGAAATATATCACGAGTTGGCACAGAACATAGTTCATGAAATTGTGATCACCAACAAAGAACAGCTGGACACTTCTTCATCCTCTTCCAAAGATCTGATTAAAAATGTGCTCAAGTTCCCGCGCAAGATGCGCAAGTCTTTTTCTAAAGAAGTGAAACAGCTTAGCGAAAATGTGGTGAGTGTGTTTGTTGACAAAAGCATCTGCAATCACGTGACTTGTTTCCCACTAGAATGAAATTCCCGAAGAGTTGATGGTCATCATCGAAGATTTGCTGAAGAACATTAACACTGAAGAGAACACCGGAAAAGTGCCCGGTAAGATGATGGTCAGTCAGAAGCACATTGTCAACTTATGCGATTTTAGCGGCAATTTGCTGTACCTCATTGTGAACCAGGTAAAAAAGTTGGAAGCTAAGTTGGCAAACTAAATCAGCATTGTTGTCGTTTTTTTCGCCAGTTTTTCTTTACCAGTTGTGCCATTTACCTGTTTGTATTTAATTTATCCGACGACCTCGAGTCGCCAATGAGCGCCAGTGAGTTTTTTCCCAACATTGTAAGTGTTTCACAGTTTGTGTTTTTCAGCAAGTTGACTACTTTGCTTTTTCTCCTCAGAGTGAACTGCATAACCAGTCAGCATCTCTGCTCAATCTGATCCACCTATGGATCACCTTAATACACACCACCATTGCCTCTTTTCCCATTCCCAGTGAGTCGGGCGATGAGCAGGCCGGCGATGGGGAGAGCACCTTTGACGTTCAACCACAGGTGCTACTCGTCGGCACTCACCGCAACTCCATTCACGCAGAGCCAATCACTCGCAATCAGATTGTGAAGGAGATTTTTGAGAAAATCTTTGCCAGTTTTGCAGACAAATCCTACGCCAGCCACCTCTACAAGAACTACATTGCCCTCGATTGCAAAGAGATGTCCTTCGATGAGCCCAGTTTGCTGCAGAGCCTAAAGAAACTGGCGGAGAAGATGATTGTCGAGGAGAAAACGACTGGTTTCAACATTCCACTGCCGTGGTTGCAGCTGGGCCAGATTCTGGAGAAGCTCAAGCAGCGAGCCATCTACTTTGTGGACATCAATCAACTTCATGAGGTAGTCTCATCTCAGGTGGATGCCTTCCAGTCATACGAGAACCTCAACGCTGCCTTACATTTCTACCACAATCAAGCTAAAGTATTCTACCTGGACTGTGTCGGTCAGACGACCACCAACGAACGCAACAACACCTACGAACTGGGCATCATTATTCTCGATCCAAACTGGTTCGTGAACTGTGTCTACTTGCTCTGTGCGTATCTCTCTAATATAAATGGTGATGATGACAATTACCAGTTTGGCGTCATTAGGTTTGTTGCTTTTGTATGTCAGCCATTGAAATTAATAGGCAACTGTTTTACAGTGAAAACATCATCAACAAGGCGTGGAGTGATTGTATTGACCAGAAGTTTATTCTTTTAGGGTGTTTAGAGAATCTGGACATTATTTGTAAGAACCTTTGTTGGCATTAGTAGTCATAATTACCTTTTCAATGTTTGTCCTTTTAGGTGAACTGAGTCCGTACATTCAACTTGAGGACGCGCCTGATGTGGCGGCTACCTCGATCATGCCCAAATTGTACTTTTTCCCTTGGATCAGCAAACCTTTTGCTGAGCATGAATCTCATCTGCCAAATGAAAGCTTTGGTGACTCTACTTTTCAATTTGTGATAGCTTTTAACTTGCTTCCATTGGTTAGCTTATGCAAAAATGTGTTTTTGAAAATTGATAACAATTTTTTTTACTTTACAGAGTCTCTTCACTCGACTTCTCATTCGTCTGAGCAAGTGGTCTTGGAACCAGGGTTGGGGCCGCAAGCCGGAGATGTACAACTCCAAAGGACGCATTGCCGTCGACTTTGACCACGACATAATACTGAAGATCAATCTGATGCAAAGCCGTGTTTATGTGGTAATTCTGAAGATTTTCGAAGAACTGCAAAACGACCAAATCGAGAACCTGTTCATTGGCCCGGCGGCAAACGTCTGTGTGAAGGTGAGAAATGAGAGCATTTTCTGTTTGCATTGAATATTAAAGCAGCACTACCACCCAGGTACACCATCTAATTGAGAGCGAGCTGGAGTCACTGAAGAACACCTACTACCGCCGTCTGAGCTACAAACTGGTCATTCCCTGTCCGTGTGATGCCACCTGCAGTCGCCACAAGGTGGAGGGCTGCATTGATGAGAAGTGTCTGCACTTTCTCAGTCTGCAGGAGTGTCTCAAGAAGAAGGTGAGCGGTGCTCTGAATGCGATTGTGATTGATGAGTCGCTTAATCTTCACACTCTCCATGACAGTTGGTGGAGTGTGTGCACCACCGGCAGGTGCGCACCACCTTCATCCAGCGGTACCTGCCGTACGCGCCGGCGGTGAACAGTAGGCATAGAGGACTGGGCGGCAGCCTCACTGACCCTCACCCCTCTTCCTCCCTCTCTGCCCCCCTTTCGTCCACTGCAGACGAGCTGATGTACGACTCGATGTACAGCCAGAACCCCAACGATGTCTGGGACAACATTTTCCAAGTCGAGCCGCTTTGGATGCGCGAGGCTGCGAAACTGCTCAACGCCAATCAGCTCAGCAACGACTGGATTGCCCTGGCCAAGCGACTCAGCTACTCAGAGCGGGACGTGGCCAAGTTCGGCGAGGAGATCAGTCCCTCGCTGTCGCTGCTCAAAGACTGGTACGAGAGCAACGGGCGGACGCGATACTGCATTGACGTGCTGGTCTCCTGTCTGCGAATGCTCTCTCGAGATGACATTGCCTCGCTGATCGAGTACGAGCTGGAGCCGGAGAGCACTTCGCCGCCCATCTTCCTCAGCTACCAGCGAGACTCGCAGAAACAGGTGCTAGAGATTCGGCGCAAGCTGGAACTGTCGGGCTTTCCCTGTTGGATGGACACCAGGTACGACCATGGCCACAATGTTCTAAGCCGACAGGTGGGCGCTAATGCAACTGGTAATTGGCCGGGTAGTTCAATGAGTGGCGGTGATTCGCTGTACGGGAAAATCTACGAGGGCATCAGCAGAGCAAAGGTTTTCATTTGGTAAGTGGTTTTGCTTTAGCTTTGCTTTTCTCGACTAACTTTTGTCTGATTGTCAGCTGCCTGACGCCTCGCTACGTGGCTTCGCCAATGTGTAACCGAGAGGTGACCCTTGCGGATGTGCTGCACAAGCCCATTCTTCCGCTGATCATTGAGTTCACACCATGGCCGCCACCGGGCGCGATGGCACTCATTATGAGCTCCATTGTGTACATCGACCTCTGTGGTAAGTAGACGTTGTAACTATTCTCATTCTTCCTCATCTGATTGACCCCTTCCTCTAATCACTGCAGGAGTGGGCAGTCACTCTGGCATCGGCAAGATGCAGGACACTGAGACGCGCTTTCGCGAGATACTCGACCGCGTCTCTCGGTACATCTCCGGGTACAGCGACATGCCGGTGGTCTCCTCTCGATACCTGCAGCTGCCGGACCTTTTCAACTCTCGGCGCAGTGAGCCAGGGCCAAGTGTGCCCCTGAATGCTGCGGCGCTAGTGCGACAAGCGAGTGAGGCGAGGAGCATCTCACCGCCCGTCGACATTGAACGAGCACAGGAGCGAATGCCTGGCGAGCGGCAGAGACCGGAGGAGAATGTGGTGAGTGGGGGAGGAAGGGAAGGACAGGGAATTCGTAATGTGGAAGAGGAGAGAAGATTGGTAATTGGTCAACCTTGTCAGCCATGTCGGCGAGCACATGTTTGTGCAAATTATTACCACTGCTAAGGTCACGGGGGAGGGAAGAGGGGGACACATGTTAGCTGTAGTGGAGCACTCTCACCTTACCTACCTTTACCTTTGCCTTTATCCTGACAGCGGGAAACCGAGCTGAGGGAAGTCTTCACTTCAGACGACATCATCTCGGGCGATAATATATCGGTCATTTCGCGCACTCGCATCGCTAATCGCATCACCAATTGCTCCGTCTGCTCGCTCATGTAGCGACATGGTCGCGAGGATCGAAGTGGGGGGGAAAGAAGAAAGAGAGCAGTCATTCTGCTGCTTCTGCTGCTGCTGCTGACCTTCCCCCCTCTTCCCTGTGAGACCGAGTGACCGATCGTCACAGTGACCGCCGCTACTACCACCACCACCGCGACCAAACGTGTGACACTAATCAAATAATAAAAGCGAGAGCGCCAAACTGCTCTTTCGAACAGCTTTTTCTTTTTCTTCTTCTTCAGTCTTGTCAAGTGGTGGTCAATTCGACGGCGGCCCGCCAGATGTCGAAGCAACTGTAGCCGTTCGCTGGCCAGGCCAGCAGTGCTGCTCAAAGGATCCAGTCAGTAGGATAGTGGGAGAGGAAGAGAGCGAAGGAGAGAGAGCAGTCAGAGTATTGACACCGTCTCTCGGGGAGGAGTTCATAGTGCTGTGTGGCGACGGACAGGCAGACGGCAGCGGCAGCAAAGTGAGTACTGCTACTGCTGCTGGTGGTAGTAGTGGCGGCGGTGGTGGTGGCAGAGTGCCGTAAACACTGAGAAACACTGGCCAACTGCTCCCGACGGTGCCAAGTCCACCATTTCTGCAGCACACACAGCAGAGACAGACAGGCAGAGGATCCAAGATTGGCGCTGCCAGTGAACCCTGTTCCAAGTGAGAGAACAGCAGCAGCTACACTCACCCACCGAGTCTGCCCTGTTCCAGCGGGAGCCACTGGAGCCGCCAAGTTCTGTCCATTCTTCTTCACGCGCACCTTTTCTCGGCTTCTTCTCTTCACCGCCAGCCTGTACAGTCGCCTCCTGTGCTTTTCGGTGTTTCATGTGGATCATGTTTCTTCTTCAGCTACCGTGGTGTTGTTGTTTATTCGGCAACGAGAGCTAGCTAGTAGCTCAAACATTGGCTAGTTCTGCCTGCCTCACCAAGCGAGCAAGACTTGGAGCCGACGACGATGTATCCCAGGCACCAGTGATAGTCCTGCCGACTGCCATCACCAAATATTGAGTGGCCGTCACCAGCTTCAGCATCATCGTCATCTTAATCACCAAAGTGATGGCCGTACAGTGTTTCTCTCAGCAACTTCAGCAAAACCAACGTCAACACCATCACCGTTCAACCGACGACACAATGGGCCTCAACTACAGCAGCTACCTCAGTGACCAGTGCACCCTTTGAACTGTCGTCGATCGGGTGCACTGTGCACCTTAGGTCATCTCAACTAACCGGCATCATTTGCCAGCCCTGAAGCTTGTCAGCAGCTCATCACCAAAGTCCCCAGTGACTAAGTGACTGGCTGCACAACCATGGAGCTCACACTGAACCTCGTGGCCCAAACCTGCTCTACCTGGCACCGAACCCACACGCCTCGGTCATGGCCATCAGCAGCAGGAGCAGCGGTTCAGTGGCCACTGCGCCTTTCTCTACTTCTCCTCACCCTATCCACTCTCTTCCAATCGACCCACTCTGATGGTAATAATCATCATAACAGTACTGCATGCTCTCTTATCAGCACTACAAGCTCATTTTTGCCGCAAAAGGCTTTGTGTCAACTGAGTGCCCCCAGTCATGCAAACTGATGTTTGTCTGTGTCTTGAGCTTGTCTTTCCTTCTTAATTGATTGACTAATTAAGCAGCCAAGGCTAGTCAAGAGTGCAGGAACACTGAGAGAAAGATAGGATAGGCGTCGCTTTTGTGTATGTTCTCCTACTACAGTTTGTAAATGCAGAGTGAAGTGTCTCCAGCCCAACTGGTCGTCAGTGAGCGGTGTCCAGTCGTTTCTCAACCCGAGAACTACTGCTCACCCACTCACAGCGGGAGCAGTGTAATTGCGAGCAGTAGATGTACACTGCACTACATTACAATTGGCCTCACATATTTCTCGTCAAAGTAAAAGCATTATTTGCGCCCTTGACAGTTTCAAGTTGCAATTAGGCCTATGCTGCTAATTGAAGCTCACTTGGCGGCGGCGGCAGAGGCATTCCAGCAGTTGTCCAGTGACGATCACTTCTGCCGCCTAGCCACCACCACCACCACCACCACTACCACCATTACCATCACCATCGCTATTACCACCATTACCAGCAGTCTACACGACACATCGATGGCAGTCGGTGTCTATGTGTGCAGAAGGTCTTTCTGAAGAGACTGCACAGCATTCTAGTCACTTGATGTCGACGTTGATTTGCTGCCGATCTCAGCTGCTGTTGCTACTGTCTCTTTCCCTGTCACATAGCCTTACAGTTTGTGCCCGTCAACCGAGCATAAATTATGACACTGCCGCTGATAATGGCCTCCACTCTGCACTGGCTACCGTTTGACGGCTGTCGACGATCACCCTGCTACTGCTACTCACTGACAGAGACAGACAGAAACAGAGAACGTCGTGTAGTGGCGGTGAGCACAGTGGCTTACCAGTGACACTGTCCTCTGATAAAAACATACCGCTAAGTAGCCGGTAGCATTGCCTTGTTTTTTCTCATTTTTCTCGTTTGCTTAGACTTTTCCCCTTTCTTCTAATTGTCGGGTAATTGGCAATTGAGATTATTACCTCACTGGACAAATCGATTGAAAAAATGGGCACTCATTGTAGAAGTGGAAGCATGCCACAAATTAGATAGTTATATTGCCAAACAGACAGCTTTTAGCTACTAAGTTGCTTGATGGCCAACAAAATAAGATTACACATGGGAATTGTCGGCGAGGCACTTACCACTTTGTTTATACTGCAACAGTTTCACTCTTTACCCTTCTTCAATTTTCACTAACTTGGCTTCTCCTTTCACCACAGGGCACCCTCCTCGAATAATCACTCCACCGCAGGACCAGTATGTCATCACCGGTCGTGTGGCCACCTTCATCTGCTCGGCTATCGGCAGTCCACCGCCGACCATCGAGTGGCGCAAGAATGGCCGCCGCTTAATGACCCAACGCTACACTGTCCTCGACATTCCCAACGGTTCCGTCTTGCGAATCGAACCAGTCAAATCGGTAAGTCACACTGGGCATTCCATTGGGCACTGTCAATTGGTGCTTGGTTTTTAACTGAACGCCAGCGAAGGAAGTAGTAGCTGCAATGCGACATTGCAATGAGACAATTTACGACCCATTCCGGACTCTGTTCTTTTTATGCTTCTTCAACTGACTGGGTCACCGAGTAGTCCTTCCTCTTTCAGCCAATTAAAGCTTTTATTCAGACAAATTTTCTTCATTTTCTTCTTTTGGTCCTTTTTGCATGCAAGTCGTCTCCATTCCTCTTTTCTGTTCTCTGTTTCCGATGTCGCCTAGCCACCGCAATGGCACAGTCTTTCTTTGATTTGTGTGCGCCAGCGAACATCACTCACCAGCAAACAGAGCAAGCACATTCACTTAAGTGCACATTCGGTTTTGAGAAGAGAGTGCATTTTAAATTACGACCAACTCCTAAGCGACTTTGAAGATGAGATATACTACTGGGAGCGTATGACACTTCTTCTCCTTCCCTTTCCTCTTGTTGCCGCCAGACACAAACTGAGACTGCAAACAAAAAATGGCCGGTCCTCATAATGGGTGGTCGAGCCAGTGCGCGACACCATCCATTCTCTCCTTAACGACCCGACTGCACCAAATACACTGCAAATATTCTCTGTGTCTCCTTCTGTGCACTGCCTGCATTTCTTTGCAGTGAAAGCGCTTTTCCCTTTTGTTTGTACTTCTCTTTCTCTTTCTCTCTCCCTGCCGTTCATTTGCCCAAATACCCGTGCTTATTTATACTCATTTTGGCGTTGTTATACTTGCAAATATCCTCACTGTTTACTGCAAGTTAATCCAAGTTAATTAAGCGAGCTTCCACTGTTGCCGTTTCAGCGGCAAGGATTGTGTTGATTCCTAATTAATTGAGCAGTTTTTGGTCACCCAATGAGCACTGCCTCCACTGCAGATGGTCTTTCTAGCAGCAGCGGCAGCACTCTCTGTTCCAATGCCATTGGCAATGTAGATTAGGTTTCCCCTATACAATTTACGCCGTTTGCACAGACATCTCCGCTCATGCGAGGCGCCGGTGCTTGTGAAGCGGTCTCACATTGGCACTGAGTGGACTCACAAATTGCCGACATCGAATTGCAAATTGCACCGGCTAAATATCCGTCCATCTGCCGACACATTCGCTGATCAGTGTTGACTGCTGTCTGCGCTCATCCTCACTGCCGGCCATGGTGGTACGGTGATGGACACCTTTCAATATCAATTTGTCTCTCACATTGCATCTAATCGAATGACTGTGTGCACCCACTGCTAATGGATATTGCTGGAACAGGCAGACAATTCACAGTGCACTCTCTGCAATTGTACAGCAGTCGTCAGCGGCATAAAAGACATAAAACCAGTGATTTGGAAAAAGGCCTTGTGGCAGTGTTCAAGTGATTTTGTGCGCCTGTGATTACTGAGGCAGCGTCAAGCTGCCTAATGAATTGGAATCGAGCAGAGAATCTATGTCATTTGAAGGCGCATCCAGTTAGAGGCGCGACTCAGCACTAAAGTAGCAATGCTTTTAGAGACCGGCAACGGCCATCTTGCTGCAGCAACCGCAATTAATCCCTTTAACATTTTAACATAGAGGCCTACAGAAAGTTCTGCTCTGAGCTACTTTTGTATCTGCGTTGCAATGGGATGCATTATGTATGATTTTTAACTGACTTTCCTCACCTTCTTCTGCTAAGCTGGGGCATCCAAATAGCCACCGGACAGAATGTGGTGTAAAGTAGAGAAAGAGGAAGAGGGCGAGGAGAGGAGAGTTTGAATTAGTGTTGATTTGTTTTGGTGCCCATCCTCAAAACCGGTAATTGATACGTTTCTACTGTCACGTGAATTGAAAGTCTGATGTTAAATGTACTGGTGGCCTATGCTGCTGTTTTCAATTTCCTTTTAGTGGGGTTAAAAGTACTTTTTTAAATGACTACAAACTTTTAATAAAACTTTTATTATTACTTTTTCAGGGTCGGGACAATGCTTCCTATGAATGCTTGGTCGAAAATGGTAATTTATTTTATATAATAAAGTTTAACCGATAACTCTATGTCAATAGAAGTACACATCGATAACACCAATCGCTCTATCTGATGGTTTCAATGTAACACTAACATGTGAATCTTTTGTTATTTTGCAGGTGTTTCGGAACCAGTTCGCGCTACTGCCTTGCTGCACGTCTATTCAGGTCAGTACTGCTCACACTGCATACGTGCGTGTTGGTTATAATATTGTGGATAATATTGCCTTTGATTAACACCTTTGTTCAAGTGAATTTGAATATTTCTAGTTAAATTCACCGTTGCAAAGGTTACGCTAGCTCTAATGGTTAGGCAATGTACTGTGCAGTTACCGAGTTCTCCTTTCCTGGGCAAATGTGCTCATTAGTTGCGATTAGATTAAGGTGGATCGAATTAATTACCACGGAATGCATGCTCGCCTGCTTTCATCGCTGTTTCTGCATTTGGCGCTAATTCTCTCTTTCTCTCTGTCTGTTATTACCATAACATTACCTAACAGATGAAGAAGTCCCCAAAGGCTTTCCGACGTTCAGTCTGCAGCCAAACATGCAGGGAGTGGAGAAGGGCAGGAACGCCCTCATTCCATGTCGAGTGACGGGCGACCCTGAGCCGACGATCACCTGGCTGAAGGATATGATGCCCATTGACATGAGCAAGCCTCGATACTCAATGTACCAAGGCGCCTCGCTGCAGATTCTCTCCGCACAGGAGGAAGATCAAGGCCAGTACGAGTGCGTCGCCTCAAACACCGCCGGTACTGCCTACTCAGAGCTGGCCACCCTCTTCGTTCGAAGTACGTCCTCTTTAGTTAGATGGTCATTGCTCAGCTATAACTCCGTTTTTTGCAGCTCGAATCGTCGCCCCCTACTTCTCAATACCACCAGAAAAGGTGTACGAGGTAATGCCGGGCAACAATGTCAACCTGACTTGCGTCGCCGCCGGCTCTCCGGTGCCCTATGTCAGCTGGAAGAAGGGCAACATTGAGCTGAACAACAAGGACAACCTGCCCATTGGCAAGAACGTGCTGACACTGACCGATGTACAGGAGTCAGACAACTACACCTGCATTGCCACCTCCAAACACGGCTTCAAGGAGGCCGTCGCACAGGTCATTGTCCGCTCACTGCCTCGGGCGCCGACGAATGTGCTCGTCTCTGATGTGACGCCCACCTCAATTCGCATCTCCTGGAACTATGAGCTTGTCCCTGAGAACATCGTCTACTTCATCATTCAGTATAAGCCAAAGAGTGCCAGTCAGTTTCAGGAGATCAGTGGCATCACCACCTCATTCTACATTATCAACTCACTCACTCCCTACACTGAGTATGAGTTCTACATCATAGCTGTCAACTCCATTGGTCGTGGCCAACCATCTACTCCGCTTTCAGTGACCACGGGCGAGACCAGTAAGTGATCACCTCATGATCAGTTGATTGTTTTACAAATGCTATAACCCAAACTGCTTTTCTTGCCATTTCTTACTAACCAACCACTACTTGACTAACCAAATCTTTTCTGCCTACTCTTTTCTCTTCTCTTTTCCTCTTTTTGCCTACAAAGACTCAAGCGGATTTCGCAGTATGAAAAACTCTTTCTAATAGCACATTTTGCATGCTCTAGAATTTAGAATAACTATTTAGTTTGAGTAGCTGAGTGCTAACACTGTGCGATTCTTTTCCCCATTTTTGCACCTGTAGAACTAGGAAGTTATCCGCGAAACGTGCAGGCACGACCGCTGAGCATGAACACCATCGTCGTTCAGTGGGAGCAGCCTGAGGAACCGAACGGCCAGGTGACCAGCTACAAAATCTACTACACCACCAATCCCACACTGCCAATCACCGCCTGGGAGGTGCAGACGGTGGACAACAACCAACTGACGACCATCTCCGACCTGCAGGAGCAGTCCATCTACTCGATACGGGTGCAGGCGCACACCAGCCGAGGCGCAGGACCTATGTCGCCGCCGGTGCAGGTGAAGACCCAGCAGGGAGTGCCCAGTCAGCCGCTGAACCTCATGGCCACCTCCACGTCGGCCACCACTGTGCAGCTGAACTGGAACAAGCCCTCGCACACCGGAGAGTCCATCGTCGGCTATGAGGTCTTCTGGAATGACACCTTCACCAATCAGGAGTACAAACGTGCCATTCCCGACGTGGAGACGTACACCCTCGGAGAGCTCTACCCTGACACACTGTACTACGTCTGGGTGGCGGCCAAGTCACGCCGAGGAGAGGGCGCCTCCACGCCGCCAATTCCCGTAAAAACGGATCAATACGGTACTCACTTTTTTCTCATCTTTTCTCTTCTGATTTCTCTTCGACCTGTGTTTTTCTTTTGTTTTTAATTTATGTTTAATTTTGTTTTTATTTTGTCCTTCTTTTCGTTCTTTCTTTTTGCCCCGTCTACTTCCGTTTTCCCCCTATTGTGTCCTTGCACTCCTTTTCTGGTAGTCCCCGGTGCCCCTCCACAAGATGTACAGGTAGTTGCGCTGAGTTCGAGGTCAGCTAAGGTGGAGTGGCTGCCGCCGCCCTCTGAGAAACACCACGGGCAGATCATATACTACCGAATAGTGTACAGACTGGCCGACCCAAGTAATGCCACAGACACGACCCCACTAGAGAAGGTCTTTGCACTTGATGGCAACTCACAGAACTTGCCCTATTCCACCACTATTAGCAACCTTAAACAGTTCACAAAGTATGAGGTGCGAGTGCTGGCAGGCACCAAAATTGGCAACGGCCCCTGGTCAGTGCCAGTGACTGTGACTACCGAAGAAGACGGTAATTGACTGGACGATAAACCCGCCGTTTTCCCACTACTCTTCTGTCCCTGATTTTATTATCATTTCTTTCTTTCCTTTACCACTTTATGACTTTTTTATGCCTTTTCTAATGCCTACTGTTTACTGCTACTCATATTCAGTTCCTGGCGAGCCAAGAGAAGTTCGAGTGATTGCCCTGAACAGCTCTTCAATGAACGTCAAGTGGCTGCCCCCGGAGTCAAAGGATCAAAATGGCCTCATTCGCGGCTACCAGATTCACATTCAGGAGGTGAACTCATTCGGCGAGGTGACCGGTGACGCCATTCGAATCGACGTCGCCGACGGCATGGCTGAGGAGTTCAACGTCACCTCACTGCAGCCTGACACTGACTACGCCGTCCAAGTGGCCGCCGTCACTCGAAAGGGCGACGGCACTCGCAGCAAACCCGTCAACGTGCGCACCTCCGGCGGAGTGCCCTCCAAACCAGAGGTTTCCATCAGCTTCCTCAAGGACGAGCCGCAGATGAGCGTCAGAGTGTACTGGAGACCACCGAACAACACCTTTGGCCCCTTGACGGAGTACAAACTTCGATACGGACGGGTGGATGACTCGGTTCGAGATGAGATCATCATGCCGTCCATCGAGTCAAGCAAAGTACTGGAGAACTTGGAGCGCGGAACACGGTACGAGTTTAAGCTGTCAGGTCGAAATTCAGTGGGCTGGGGTCAGGACTCCATCACGTACCTCGACACGCCCGAAGGAGTGCCAACGGCACCGCCGCAAAACCTCACTCACCGACTTCAAAGTCCGACCACGGTGGTCTTCACCTGGGACCCACCGCCGTACCAGCTGCAGAATGGAAAAATCTCCGGTTACGGTGTTCAGTTTCACAAGATGGTCGATCTGACGCCAACAGAGTACAACACAACTCAGACGAGAAGCATTTACAGTACTTTGGATGAAAACACCGAGTACACCTTTAGGTTTGTTTGCTGCCTTTTGATGTTTTTAGTTTTACAGACTGATTTCTTTGTAAACAGAGTTTGCGCTTACACTGCCAAAGGCGCCGGCCCATGGACGGAAAAGATCCAAATAATGACCCCCGGAGATGCACCACCGGCGCCCACTAACGTCCAGGCGCTAAGCACCTCAGAGACATCAGTGGAAGTGTGGTGGGATGAGATGCCCTTCTTCAATGACATTCTCGGCTACACCGTTCTTTACACGCAAATCGCCGTCGAAGACCTCGATCTCTGGTTCAGAAAGGAGGTCTCTCTGACCTGGTCGGCAGAGCTGACCGGTCTTGAGGTGAAGACGATGTACGCCATTCGAGTGGCCGCATTCACAAACCAAAGTCTGGGTCGACTCTCTGAGCTGATCACCGTGCGCACTGATCCCACCGATGTGCCGCTCAATCTGCAGTCCACTGAGGTGACCACGCACACTATGACGTTAAGTTGGAAGGCGCCCAAGAAGCTAGAGCCGATCAAGTACAAGCTCGCCTACGGAGCACACAAAGAGTTCTACGACAGTCAGGGACTGCTACAGCGTCTTTCAGTGGAAACAAAGACCATCTACGTCACTGCTGACGTGACCGAGTACAAGATAACCCGACTGATGCCCTTCACGACGTATGCGGTAAGTTACCACTTGCCATTGTGTTTACAATGTGATAAACATGTTTGAATGTTTTATCTCAGGTGAACGTGACGGCCATCTCCTCTGACGAGCAGTTCCGCCCTGCGGCCAAGTTGATTGTGACCACTTCAATGGCTGCTCCGAAGCCCATGGTTAAGCCGGACACTATTGAGTCGAAGAACAAACAGCTGATAACGGTCATTCTGCCGCAAGCATCCGAAGAGTTGGGTCTGATTAGTCACTACTATCTAGTCGTGGTACCCAAACAGGAGGGAGAAATCGTGAAAGAGCCTGACCAGTATACCATCGAAGAGCTTTCCTCTACGCCAATGGACAAGGTGGGCCCGTACATCGCCGCAAAGTGGATGCGTAGGTCCATACCAAACACCTTTTCATTGGGCGACGGACAGAAGTACAATGGTTTTATAAATCGAAAACTGCAAAAGGAAGTTGAGTACCGCATCTTTGTCCGAGCCGTTGTCGACACTCCACAAAAGGTACTGCTTTTTCTATTACCACATGTGACCTGATCTTACCAATTTTTCTCTTACAGAGTCTTTTCACCAGCTCTCCCTTTTCCGACTTGCTCAGTTTGGAGAGAAGTAACAACATCAACATGGAGTCTCCCACTCGATATCCCAGTACTAATCCTGACTCTAAGCGAGTACCACTTCCAAAGCCAATGCCTGATCGGTCTGGAATCATACTCATTCTCTCCGTTGTTCTGGCCGTTATGGTGGTAGTTATGACCATTGGATTTTGCATCATTAAACAGTAAGTGTTGCTTGATATGTTGATGTTGGCAAATGTATTCAAACTATTTTTCCAACTTCAGCCGTCGTCAACTGATCAAGACTCCTGCAGGTGACACCTCAATGAAGCTGTTGATGAACCCAATTGCTAATCACGAGCACATCATCCATCCATCCGATCCTGTCGAGCTACGGCGTTTGAACTACCAGACGAGTGCAATGCGTGACCACCCGCCCATCCCCGTCACTGAGCTGGCTAATCACATTGAAATGCTGAAAGACAGCGACAACCTCAAGTTCTCACAGGAGTACGAGTCCATTGACCCGGGACAGCAGTTCACCTGGGAGAACTCCAACCTGGCGGTGAACAAGCCAAAGAACCGCTATGCAAACGTCATCTCTTACGACCACAGTCGCGTCGTCCTGCAGCCCATCAACGGCATACCGGGTTCTGACTACATCAACGCCAACTACTGCGACGGCTATCGCAAGCCGAACGCGTACATTGCCACGCAGGGACCGCTGCCGGAGACCTTTGCCGACTTCTGGCGCATGGTGTGGGAGCAGCGGAGCACCTCCATAGTGATGATGACCAAGCTGGAGGAGCGGACGCGCATCAAGTGCGACCAGTACTGGCCGTCGAAGGGCACGGAGACGTACGGCGACATTGAGGTGACGCTGACCAACTACGAGGAGCTGGCCACCTACTGCATACGCACCTTCACACTGAAGCGCCACTACGACCCCATTCGAGAGGTGCGCCAGTTTCAGTTCACCGCCTGGCCGGACCACGGCGTCCCGCGCACTCCGACGCCCTTCCTCATGTTTCTGCGTCGCGTCAAGTCGATGAATCCCTCGGACGCCGGTCCGCTGCTCATCCACTGCTCGGCAGGCGTCGGCCGAACTGGCTGCTACATTGTCATTGACTCCATGCTGGAGCGCATCAAGTACGAGGACACGGTGGACATTTACGGACACGTCACCTGCCTGCGAGCACAGCGCAATTACACCGTCCAAACGGAGGACCAGTACATCTTCATCTACGACTCCGTTCTGGAGGCGGTTATTGCCGGCAATACGGAGATTTCCTCACGGAATCTCTTCAACCACATTCAAATGCTGATGCAAATCGTGCCAGGTGAAAACTGCACCGGAATGGAGCTGGAGTTTAAGAAGATTGCCGCTATGAAGGCCTCTGTGGATGAGAACAAGTTTATCAGTGCAAATTTGCCCTGCAACAAGCACAAGAATCGTCTGATGAACATTCTTCCGTTTGAGTCGACGCGTGTTTTCCTGCAACCGATTCGCGGCGCGGAGGGATCAGATTACATCAACGCCAACTTTATTGACGGTTACAAGTTTAAGAACGCCTACATTGCCACACAGGGCCCGCTGATGGAGACGACGGATGACTTCTGGAGAATGATCTGGGAGCACAACTCCAACATAATTGTCACGCTCACGCAAACGCAGGAGATGGGTCGTGAGAAGTGCTTTGAGTACTGGCCCTCAGACCGGTCACAGCGATACTCGTATTTCGTCGTCGATCCCATCACCGAGTACAACATTCCACAGTACATTCTACGGGAATTCAAAATTACAGACGCCAGGGTAAGAAGTGGTGGTGATGGTGAATGATGGTCGAGATAACTAATGCACGTTTATCAACTCTTTTTCAGGACGGTCAATCGCGAATGATCCGCCAGTTCCACTACGTTGATTGGCCTGAGCAGGGTGTGCCCAAGTCAGGCGATGGTTTCATTGAGTTCATCACTCAAGTGCACAAAACTAAAGAACAGTTCGGCCATGAAGGACCGATTACAGTGCACTGCAGGTATGTCCGCTGATAAGTTTGTGCTATAAACAGCCGAACTAATAATTTTCTTTTTTCTTCAGTGCTGGCGTCGGTCGAACAGGAGTGTTTGTTGCATTGAGCATCGTCCTTGAGCGTCTTCAGAATGAAGAGGCAATAGACCTGTTCCAGACAGTGCGCACCTTGCGAACTCAACGACCAGGCATGGTGCAAACTGAAGATCAGTACCAGTTTTGCTATCGTGCCATCCTCGAGTACATTGAAATGACCGGATAAGATTGTTCCGACTGTCTCTGTGTATGTTCCCCTGCCCACCAGTTGTGTGTTCAGATCTATAACAGTTTGCAGCATTAGTACTAATGGTTTGAGGAAGCATCCTGCGCACAGAAGTTCTGCTGAAGTCGATGGTTGCTGACGCTGCTCAAAGCAGATTGAAAGACCACTGAATCCGACAATATTAGCTGTGCAGTGTTGACTTGCAATTTGGTTGGATGGATTTACTAAATGAATCGCTCACTTTTGGCTCACTCTGTCAACTTGAAACCGTTTTTGACGTGTCAGCTGTTCAATGCCCTGACCCGAATAGTTTTTTCTAGTCTTTTTACACTTTTTGCAACTCACTCAACCCACTGTAGCCGACTACAACTGCTCTCGTCTCGACTATAACTAAGTTTTTTGTTCATCGTGCCTGCAACTAACTCATCACCTTTTTCCAATTCCCCTCGCGCAACTCTCCGAGATCTCATCTACATTTGAATGTCACAACACACAACCTGATATCCTCTTATCTTCTTTGTCTCCTTCTCATGAAGTGTCCACTTTGTGCCACTTGCTAGTTTTTCTCGAACTTCTTTTACTACTTTTTTTTCTTATTCTCCTTCTTCTATACACACACTCACAAGTTCATTTTGGCCCCACTTTCTCTTACTGCTGCCAACTTCAATGGTCAATACTGACACATTTTTGGTTCAGCACTGTCTTTTTCGTCCGATGGTCTGCTAGCTGGCTCCCAACTATTGAGCGCACCTTCTTTTCTTTCTTCCTCTCTTCCACTCCTTTAACTCACTTTTCCATCGGCGCCCACTTATATTCCAAAGGGCTTAACCCCAACCTTATCATTCGCAAGCGACGTGATACCACTTTCAGCTGTCTGGACAGTATTGATTCTTTTGTACCAAGTATTTATTTTACCCATTTGGCAAGTCTCCTCTCTCTCACTCTCCTCTTCTCGCCATATCATTTCACCCAATGTACAGCTTGACCATGACATTTATTTGGACTTCCACTTGCTGCTCTTCCCTTTTCCTTTCTTTTCTAAGGTTTCTACATTAATTTGTGCCCTTTTTACTTCCACTTTTGCAATTGTGTTGACTCATTTTCTTTTTTATTGTACCTTTTTCATTTTTTCGCCACCGCTGACTGTTTGGCTGCCCAGCCAAAGGTGGGGCGAAACACCTCTTTGGTTCATTCACTCGTAGTGATATCTTTTACAGTACCGTTGTTTCCCTTGTTGTTTTGTCCATACTTGCTTGTATTTTTGTACTTATTTTCCTTCTTTTTGTATATTATTTTTGTACATTTTTTAGTTGTATCAATACCTTCTACACTGTCATCAATAAGAACCTCCATTGGTAGATCTCTAGATACTTGCCTATCTACTCACTAAAACATTTCCTGGTTCCTGCATCCTAGGGCGACTCGACCACCTTAGAGACTGCATTTGTGCATTGCACTTTCTCAGTAGCAATTACTGTCGCACTTATCGTGATCATCAGTCGGATAGTGCTGATCAGAGTTTGGGAGCTTTCAGGTCATTGTCCCTTTGAGGGAGGCAGCAACCGCAGTTGTACAGCGACAGTGAGCAGCTTCTTGCGCAAAAAGGATGCGTCTGCAGAATGTGTTTAGAACAAGGTGCCCTCATCATATAGTCACAGTAGCACTAACTACTTTGTTGCTGTGCAGTGCTGCTGCTTCGTGGTCGCTGTGCCTCAAATGCTTTCAAGTTTGTACCTCTACAAAATCTGCGAAGCATTGTCCATAAGCAAACTTGTGGCACTACAGCTTTTATGTGTGTGCGTGCATGAATGGACGGCATGAAACGCAGGAGCGCCGACCAGAATCATTGCACAACAAGGCTGTACAATTTGCAAAGAAACAGGTCGACAGAAAGATCCTATCGGAGAATTGGCTATTCCTGCTTAGTGGTTGCTGCCTTGTACAGAGCTGTCTGTCCCTGAAGCGTGTCTTGCATTGATCGGTGTCTGACCAGTAACCACCATCAGCATGGAGCAGCAGGCACAGTGCCCCCGTCTGCAGCAGTTGATTGGGCAGGGCTAATGGTGTTGCCCTTTTTGGATTCTTCCATGCGTCTCATTTGAGCGGGTAGTTTGCTATAGTACTTGCATGTTAGCTCGTGACGTGCGCGGGCACTCGTTTTTATTATTAGACGGGCGCTCGCTTGTTTTCACTTTCACCTAAATGAGTGCTCTCCTCACTGCTTCCTGCACCCAGTCACCATCATCCTCATCTTCATCCTCATCACCATTTCCATTCTTATCCGTGTCAGCAATGTCTTCATCTCCGGTGGCTCAACAGTGGCCACTGTACAGCCAACTTCAGACTGCCATTCAATTCAATGATCTCCAGGCGGCCGAGTGTCTGCTGAAGCGAGGCCTTGACTCTGACTATCGCTTTGGCGCCTCGCGCACTCCGGCACTCTGTCTGAGTGTCAAATCAGGCAATTACGACCTCGTCCGTCTGCTGATCGACCACGGGTGCAGTGTCAATCAGGCAGATGAGGCAAACGGCCAGAGTGCTCTGCACTGGGCTTGCAGCTTCATTAAGGTGGAGATTGCACGCCTTCTTATTTCGCATCGTGCCAGTGTCGATGCTTGCAACCTCTATGGTTCAGCGCCCCTGCACTTGGCCGTGATGAACTCCTCATTAGGTCAGTGGTAGGGAATGATACCAGATTAGCACTTGCTTCTAACAATCCCCCTTCCTCTCCGTCCAATCAAACAGTTCTGGTCAGACTTCTCGTCGAGTCAGGTGCCTCCATTGAAAAGCGTGACTCGCAGAACCAGACGGCACTTTTGCTTGCCTGCGCAATGAACAGTCTGCCCATTGCGCAATATCTGCTGTCAGTTGGTGCCAATGTGAATGCGGTTGATAAGGTAGGTGTTCTGCCAAGTCAGCTCTGGTAAACTGCTGCACCACGTTTGACACTGCTAACCAACTTGACAAACAGGCTGGCAACACACCACTTTTACTGGCTCTGGACTCGGGTCTGAGTATCAATACCCAGTTAGTAAAGATGCTGCTCACTGCAGGAGCAGACCCGAACCAGGGAAATCAGCTCAACGGCTCACTACCGCTGCTGGTTACCATTCGACGAAGCAGTGACCACATTGCCGACGGAGCGCTAACCGTACAGGAGCTAATAGACCACCACTGCAACATACACGCACACGAGTATCAGCCACCGTACTACGGCGAGAGTGCCCTCAACTTGTCCATCAACCGAAGTCAGGACGCCATCACCGAGAAGCTGATTCGCTCCGGTGCTGATGTCGACGAGAAGAGCATCAACGGACAGCGGCCATTCGTGAGACTGGTGAAGGAGGGCAAAACCGAACTGGCCAAACTGGCACTGGCCAACAGCACCACACGCAGTCTTCACTCTGATCTGATGACCATTGAGGAGGAACGCAACAGTGTGGCCAACTCTGACCCGGAGCTGTTTGCCTACCTTTTCAGTGAGGGCAGTTTCTTTCCTCGACTGAAGCATCTCAGTCGAGTCAAAATCCGAGCATGGCTAGGCTCAAGTGCCGATAGGGTGATTCCCAAACTTCAGCTGCCTTACTCGCTTCGAAAGTACCTTCTCCTCGGTGAACTGTGATGTTTTTTGCATTTTTGGCAAACCAAACTTCTACTCATTGCTCCTTTTGTAATCTTTATAAACAGTGAAAAAAATTGTACAAAGTTCAATGTTAGCTCATGCAATAATTATTTGGTTTCGCGAACGCGAAGAATAGTAGGCACTGATGTACACGGCAGTGAGCCCTTTTCAGTGATGACAGCGGAAATGAACTCGTGCGGTGTCAGGTCGTATAAAAGGTCGAGCACGTTCATGTTCTCTGGAATTTCAGAGCTATCAATAGTATTTTGCTTGCCTAATGAACTGAAGAAGCTCTTGGTGTTTCCTAGAAGATACCAAAATATTAACTGGGATAATGCAACAGTTCAAAGCGGATCATACCAAGTTCATTGTGCACAAAACAGTCCGTGTGCACCTTTTCTGAGAATTTATAAGTTTCACAGCAAACAATAACCGGCACATTGTAAGCTTTAGCAACAAGGGCAACTTGAGAAGAGCCAATGTGCGACATGACATAGCCATTGCCAAGCAATGAATGTGCTTCAAAGATAACCTTAGAAACCTGTGCAAAATAAAAAACATTGATGCATGGGACTGAAACTGAACAATAATAATGCTTTACCTCCTTCATTACGTAAGAAATGGAGTTTATCAAAACATAAGTCGCCGGTATATTGTTCTTGACACAAAAGTTGATCATTTCTCTTCCTTCAAACTTGGGCCTGGTGTCCACGACGATCACTTTAAACTTTTTGCCATTTTTAGCAGCATTGTATATCACGTGTTTTACAATTGTAGAGCACCCAAGAGTGAGGATCGTGTCTTCATCATGAATTTTCTCTAATGAACGATCGACAATGGCTTTCCATGAGCAGATAATCTCTTCCTCTACAAAAGTCTCAATAGCATTACAAATAAAACTTTTCACATGGTCGTCTTTAGACTCAGCAGGAATACGAGAAAAGACGAGTTTCAAATGCTTGACAGCATTGTGCATGCTAATTGATAGAGGACGACATTTTGAGAGAAACCTGATACAGTCTGTAAACAAAATCTTCTGCAAGTCACGTTTCAAATCATTTTTTTCTATCGGTTTATATGCTTCAACAACCGTCTTAAATGCCATCAACATGGCAATGCACTTGGCAGTAGATCCTCTTATCAGGTCTTTGTTTATGCGATAGCCAACCTGAATGACAATTGACGGAACCGATGAAGTAGAAAGTTCGGCCAGGTCAAGAACTCGACGCGGAAGGTGGGAGAATATTTTGTCAGGCAATTCTTTGTGGGCAATAATAGTTTTCTCAGTGGAAACACTTTCATTTGCCTTAGAGTCTGGTGGTGGAGTCGATTCTGTTTTTGTTGCAGGTGTTGCAGCCGTTGCTGATTGCGAGGTTGTTTTAGGTGGTGCGACAGTGGCACTTTTCGGTTGATCATTTGTTTGTTGTTGTTTGGTTGCAAGCGGTTGAGTTTGAGCTTTGGCAGATCGCTGTGCTTCCTGTATAGCCCGTCTCTCCGCTTTTAACTCAGCCTTTGACTTAACCTCATTTGCTGCCGGTTTAAGGGAAGATTTTTGAAATTTAGCTTCCTGAAATGATTAGAAATAAAACAGGTGAGTCACTTGGCGGCTTAGAAGTGAAGAACAACTTACAAATTCAGCTTTTCTCTGAGCTTTTAGAGCGGCCTTTTGCTCTTTGGTAAGAGTCTCGGTATTCTCCTTGCTCGCCATTTGAAGAAGATTAAGTTTGTTTGCTGCTGGCAATCAAAAGAGGACGAATGTCAAAACAAGAAACAGAATTCCTGCAATGTGGCTAGCTCATGATGACACAAAAGCACCGATTATAATTTCCTTCGGAACTTTCTCAGAAAGTTTCCGAAAGAAACTATGATCGCCCGCTATGATTTAAAATAATTCAGTTCAAAGCAAATGGATATGAGGATGAGCCTTTATTAGGTAGTGCAAAATATTTATATAATATAGTTTGATTCATTGGAATAGTAAAAGTTTCGATGGAATACATTGTAAGACACTAAGTGAACATAAAAATGGTAAAAAGAAGGCATATAGAGGAGGCATTTTCTTAGGCATTGGCCTGCATGATAACAGAAATGACCACTTCGTCGACTGTGCGATTGTTTAGCAATTCCTTGAGCGATTCATCCTCAATGACAACGGTAAAAAGTAGTTTAACGTTCTCGCGAAGGCGATCGTAGTAGTTGTAGTCCTCGCACTTGACAGGTTCGTGGTTGCACTGCTTAATCACCGCCTCCAGCATGGAATCGATGGGAGCGTTCGGCCAACCAAAGTTCTTTAGGAGCTTCTCGTCCACTAGCAGCAGGAGTAGCTCTCGGATGGCCTCGCACAGTTTATCATCATGCAACTTGCCGTTCTCCAAGTCAGTCTCGCTAATGCCTTCTTTGACCATTTCTAAGTCCTTCTCAACGAGGTTGTGCTGTAGCAGTAGAATAGTGGCCTGTTCCCGGTGAATCTTACGAATGTGACGAATGAGGCAGTCCTTACGGATGAAAGCGTGACCGCACTCGTGACAGGCTCTAGGCTCTTCCTTGCGGTGGGTGAGCAGGTGCACGTTGAGAGAGGCCTTCAGGGCGAATCTGCAAAGAGATAAGGTAAGTGTGGTGGTTAGTTATATTTGATCATCAGTTGCTTAAAAAGGCTAAAAAGGTGATCAACCTTTTACTGCAATACTGACAACAGTGAGGTTTCTCACCAGTATGCAAGATGGCATGACGATTCAAGTCCTCCTTTCGGGTGAAACACTTCTCACAGCTCATGCAGGCGAATGGCTTAACCTTCTCGTGAACGTAGCGCTTGTGCATCTCCAGGCGAGCTTTGCGGTTGAACTGCCGGTCGCATTGGTCGCACTTGAAGCCGTTCTGCCCGGTGTGAAAGAAGAGATGCGCCTTCAGCCCCCCAGACTGAATGAACTCCTTGCCGCAGTATTCGCATTTGTGCGGCTTCTGGCCAGAGTGGATCTTCATGTGACGGTTGAGGGTGCCCTTGAGGGCAAAGGCAAAGTCGCACTCCGTGCACTTGAATGGTTTCTCGCCGGTGTGGATGCGACTGTGTTTGTTGAGTGCACCGCTGCTGCTGAAGTTCTTTGAGCACATATCGCAGCTGTAGGGTCGCTCTCCGGTGTGCGTCCGGTTGTGAATCTGCAGGTGGCTGGGTGTGTAGAAGAGCTTGTGACAGGTCTTGCACTTGTACTTCTTCTCGCGACTGTCACTGTCGTCTGAGGTGTGCTTGCGCACGTGCTGCTTTAGGTTGTCGCGACGGGTGAAGCCCTTGCCGCATTGCTTGCAGATGAACTTGCGCGGAGAGTGCGAAGACGACTTTTGCGAGGACTCAGCACAGGACGACTTGTTGTGGCGATCTAGGTGGGACTTTCGAGTGAACTGCTTGTGGCAGTTGTGGCACTCGTACTTAGGAATGACACCACCGTCGTCGTCGCTGTCCTCGTCAATCGTATCGGAGCCACTGCACGAAATGACATCGTCCTCTTCACCCTCCTCTTCGACCTCTTCACCATTGACTTTGGACGAACTAGCTTTTGTAACTGGAGCTGGATTTGAGCTTCGCAAAACGGGCGAGAAGAACTGAGTGATGGCTGAGTGTGGGAGAAAGAAAAGGCAAATGAGCAAAACGGCAAATGTGAAATTAGAAACTTACTTTTATTCTGCTTATTACCGTTGGTGGCAGCAGCAGGTTGTTTATCAGTCGCCTTGGTGCGTTTAGCAAGCACCCGAGTGGCCATTGTTTCCTATGGGAAAATTGAAACCGAAAAATGTTAGCTTCAGTACTAGATCGTGTACTGTGGGGCAACTTACGTTCTTGGCGTTACTGCGACGCACAGGTGGTTTTACGATCTCAGTGACGACTAGAGACCGAGACCCTTGAGCTCGTCTGGAGGAACGCGTCGGAGGCATTGTGAGAGCTGATCTGTGGTGCACACGCTTGAAACTGCCCTCGGCAGGGGTTGACAGGGTTGAGGGTTGAGGGTACTAGCGGCAACGGCGACAGATGAATTAGCACCACTTGCAGAAGGATTTATCGTGAAGATTGGGCCTAGCAACAGGTCCAACTGTGTTGAGCAGCAGCAGCGGACTGAGGTGCACAACTTAGACTCACAACAGCTTTTGCAGTGAGCAGCAGTGATATTCGGACAGATCGCCGAAAAATACTGTTGCTCAAAACAATGTAAGCCCTGCCTATGAGGTTGTGCTCAAAGTTTTAGAATCACGGGTTCAGGCCATAAGTAAGAGAGTCAGTATGTAGAATGGTCGGTTAAAGTGCAGCTGCGGACCAACTTGTCCCGGAAAGTCGAGCACAGACAAGCAGCATTCGCCTAGGCAAATATTTTTGGGTTAACCCTTGGCACAACACGTCAGGAGCAAGCCTCCAAAAAACTTCGAACAGAAGTCTTTTCGGCGACCTGTCTGTCCATGGTTCAAAATGGACACCACAGTCTTTGCTGCAACGCTTCTTAGGCGGCAAAGTTAACGCTGATACTGCGCCTCGCCTTCCCCGCGCGATAATTACTGCACAGAAGCAGTGAGTTGAGTGCTGCTGCAGTAGTGGTAGACACTTCAATGGTAGCTTTGCGCGGTTTTTTACTCTCTCTCTTCTTCAGCACCAAACGGTGCGTAAAAGCAATGTGTAAAATGCAATCATCAGGAGCTCACAGTGTAAATAACAATAAAAATACAACAACAATCTTCATGGCGTGGGGATGGTGAAAATAAATAAATAACTGTAACGAGGGTAGTAAAATGCAAGAATACTGGTGGAATTCCGCAGTGGGGAGGGGGATTGAAGGGGCATGATGGCAAGGGTAGGTTCTCAAGTTTCACTGTTGGCAGATGCTGCCGCCGGTGCTGCCGCCGCTGGGGCAGTGTCCATCTTCTGCTCCTGGGCAGAAGTGACAGTAGAGGCGGCAAGTTCAATTTGGGGCCAGTTAAGTTGGGCAGAGACGTCCGGCGAGATGAGGGCCATATTGTTGATTAGATGGGACTGCTGAATGAGATTAAGGTTGCAAAAGTTTGGCATCAGACCGGTGGTGGAAATGTACGGCAGGAGGGTTTGCATATTCGCCGATTGCTGCATCACCGGCAGGCGGTGCACCGTCGAGGTGATCATCGTGTCGAGGAAAGTGTTCAGATGCTTTAGTGATAGCGCATTGTGTAGCGTCTCGAGCGGCCGAACTGTGGGAGCTCCTGCTAGGGGAAAATACGCGGTGATTAGCATTAGTGGCAAGCAGACTTCATCACTAAATGAGGAAAGGTCATTCGACGAACCTGGAATATCCACTACCAGATTGTCTTGCAGGTTAGGTGCACTACTGGAGCCGCTGATAACGGCTGTGCTAAAGAGACTGTTACTAGAGCCTGTAGGAAAACAGTAAGAGGTAATGTGTTAGCAGGACAAGTGTGCCCCAGTGAGTGTGCTCCACAGAAAAGCGAACCGAATTGGCGAAACTCGGCAAAGTTGAATAGACGCAGTAGTTGGCCGGGAACTGAATGTCGGTGGTTCTTTTGCCGCACTGCAATGCAATTTAGATTACATAAAGTGGAATCATTACAAAACAGGAAACTTGCCTTGGCAGCCTGGCTTATTACAGCAGCCTGAAACGTCGTTCCAGCTGAGGGTGATGGTGTTGTCGGGACTCTTCAGGTGCTCCAACTTCTCCAGCTTGTCGCTTTCCAGACTGTGGGCACGTTCGGTGGCGATTGAGTTACTGCGAACTATAGATGTAGTGGGAGAGATGAGAGTCTCCTTGGTATTACTCGAAACTACAGGGAAGAGGAAGAGAAATGGAGAGAAAGAAGGTGGCATTAGAGTGAACGAAGCAGTTTAGATGATGCATTATCGAGCACGAGCGAGAAAGTTACTTTTGCGATCTTTGCAAGTGGAGATGGTAATTGGAATTGGCTCTGACTTGGGTGTCTCCGGCTTACTGCTTGGACTGCCCTTTTCCGAGCTGGAAAAGCCTAACGGGCTCTCAGGCTCCTCGAGAATGGTGGGAGAGTCCTAGTGGTGGAAACAAAGCAGAACTGGGCGTCAGACTGGTGGGGAGCGATATTAGACAAACACACACACACACACACACACACTAACACAACAAACAGCTAGCTGACCGAAAGGACAGTGAAAGAGTCAACTGAAGCAGAGAAGGGCTTTAGAGAAAGGCATGCAACTAGGAAACGATGGAGAAAAAACAAAGAAGAGAGACATTTTGGCAAATGTGAACTCACGGGTGAACTACACAGCGTGGTCTCCACACTCTTAGAAGCGAGGCTAAAATGGGGACTTTTCTTGCAAGTGATCACTTTGGGAGAGGGTTGCTGAGAAGGCTGAGAAGGCAGTGACTGTTGCGTCTGCTGCTGCTGTTGCTGCTGTGCTAAAAAAACGTCGCTAGGGCTATTCGATTCAGCGTCGTCTTCGACGGACATGTCGGAAAAATCGCCCACCTCCTCCTCTTTAATTGAGCTAGGTTTAGGCAGGGACGAACTCAAGAGGACCTTGTCCACGCTCTTAGAAGCCCCAAAGTGTTTCTGAAGAATGAAGGCCAGACAAGGTAAAGGTGGTAGCGGCAGCAAAAAATCAGGGAAGAAAGAGAAAGCAAATTAGGGTTATCAGATTAGCCAGCGGTGGTGAAAGCGAAATTATTGGTTAGATTGTTGCAATTGGCAGGAGGTGATGGCAATGGTAATGACCGGGTGGTGAGTGTATGCTGCTTGGGTTGTTGCTGCAAAAAGCACCAGTGTACTGCAGCTACCAAAGTTACCTTTGCGTGGACTGTCCTCGCTGTTTGAGTCCGAAAGCCAGGACCAATTGGGCCTAGGTTCTTCTGCAGGCAGCAGGCAACACCGGGACTAAAGTGCAACTCAACGTGGAAGCGGTCATCAGAGGTAGGGTCCTTTGTCTGGTCTTCGTACAGCATAATGACGACTGTTTTGTTTTGGGGAGAGAGAAGTTAGCTTGGCTAGTTAGCAGTTAGTTGACCAGTATTTCTTTTACATACTTTGTGTCAGGTAGTTTAGTTCGCTGATCGCACTGATATAGTCCATGGCGCGCTTCCACTGCTCGTCTTTCGCACCGTCAAAAAGTCCCCCTGAAATAGTTTTTGGTGATGCATGTTTGTTGTGGACAAAAGATTAACAAAAATCCTACCTAAACGAATCACATTGAGCAGCGAGTGAATGTGACTTTCACTGGTAAAGTAGAGGCGCGTCCGAACATGCCGACCGGGAGAGGAGACGCCGTGTGAATATTGCGGATTGAGACGATTCACACTTTCCGTCTCATTGCTCTCATCCGACTCGTTCATATTGCTAAGCAGGTCCACTTTGATCTTCTTCAGCAGTGGCGTGCAAATGCCCAAACCAATGGTAAGCTTTTCGTGCTCATCAGAGCCGTACTCCTGCGGAATGACAATGTCGGCCAGTGACTTGGCGTACGTGTAAAACTCCTGCGACTCGGCAAACTGTAGAATGTGCTGGTTGTGCTGCAAGTCGTACTTGATGCAATCGTAAATGTCGGGTATTTTGCTGATGTCGTACTTTCCATTCTTCAACTTGAAGTCCTTCTCCAGCTTCGCCCACCGACGTTGCATCAAGTCCCACGTCTCGCCGTAGTAGAGGTGCGAGTCGTGCAGGTGAATATCACTGCGGCGTGTTTTTATAAGTCCGTTCAACTTCTGAATGTAACTATGAACTAAATCACAAGCTTCAACTGGGTTCTTTACAAAGTTGATTGCATTTTGAATAGACGGAGCCTTCATTGGATTCAACTTGATTATGTCCGCCTCCTGAAACTCCCTATTCAACTGCATTAGCTCGTGAATTTTGTGCTTGACAGTGTTTTGAAATTTGCTCGAGTCGCAATCATTGTCAAGCAAACCGTTGGTGTTGGCACTCTTAACCATTTGCACTAAAATGGGCGTCAGTTCACCCTCCAGCGCTAAAAGACCCTGCAATAGTAAAGTGTATAACGTCAGCGTCTGTAGCCGGTACAAACTCGAATCGCAAACCTTTGCAAACGCCGCCGCCGTCATTTGCACTCTCCCTGGAAAGACAGACCAATTAGCATGCACGACGGCAACCTGATAAAATGAAAATACCTTCATCTGAAGCGTATATTTTGAGGTCATGGCGAAAGGTGCTGTGTAGTCGTAGCAGTCCAAGGCCCTGGTTCCCTGCATAGTCGCCTTAGAAAGAGTCACTTCGAAAGAGCACGAAACACATAGAACAGGAGACAACAAGTACTACATACCATGACCGCCGGGGTACATCTGCCGGAAAGCTCTTCCCATTTCCTCCGCCTGAATGCGCCCACGTGGCGTCAGCTCACCACCCCACTTTACAATGCAAAGTAAGGATGGCTCACGAGGGTTCTCTGCAATGGAAAACAATGCATAAGACAATGAAAAACAACAATGTACAAATACCTTCTTCACTGCTGGAACGACGAGGACGACCTTTGGGCTGATACTTTAGCTGAACTTTTCGATTGATACCTGAAAAGTGGCCGTACATCTCGAGGACTGACTTGAGTTGCTCCAACTTGGCGCGATTCTCCTCAATCTCCGGATCGTGATTTTGGTCAATTTCAGTGAGCAGGTACCGGGCAATGTCCAGTATCTCCTGCAACTGCTTAGGCTTCTTCAACTTCACGTGCAGCTGATTGTCCTTGAATCCGCCCAACTTTTCGAAAATTTCAAAGAACTTGGGATGCTTCACTTCCATCTTCATCTTCTGCTTGGGCGTGCGGTCGCCGTGACGGATGATGGCGGTAACGCAGCGAAGCTCCATCATCTTTGTCGAACAAAAACAGTATTTAGTGTTAGCGGTAAAAGTTGACGACACTTGTCGTATGTTTTCTACAACATCTTTTACGCGTCAATCCCTCTTATCTCAAAACTATTTCGTCTAAAGTCACCTAATCAAAACTAGACCCTATCAAAAGTTACTCACCTTCCCAAATGTGGTCGGCATGATGGGCGGATCGTCTAGTTGAAAAGGAATGAGCCAGGGAATGTGCAACTGCGGTGCCAGATTGCGCAGTATCATGTTGCCGAGAATGCGAGCCGCATCGTCGTAGTACTTCATGGAGTTCTTCACAAAGCTGAAGCCGTTGACGTCACAGACAAAGGACTTGCCGTTGGCGCGAAGCAGGTCAAAGCCGCAGACGGTCTGCTTGAACGCTAGGCACACATTTCTGGCGATTAACTTTTCGGCATTGCTTAGCATGACGGGATAGCGCACCTCCTTGCCCTCCTTGTCGCGCTCCACCTTCCCGTCCAGCGCCGGCGACTTGCGCGCCTCGGCGTGGGCGTAGTCCGGCCCGACGGTGTACACCTTCACGTCGGTGCCGTCGGTGGGCATAAACTCCTCGTAGATGTACGAGCCCGTCTTGCGAACCTGCGTCTCCGAGGAGTAGACGCTGCTGCGGGAGCCGATTTTGCGAAACAATCGCTGGCTGCCGCCACCAGCCGATGACGGGTAGTAGATGTAGATGTTGTGGTCTTCCGCGGAAATGGGCTTCTCCACAAAGGGCTTGTTGAAGACCACCCCGTTCACTTCAATGTGATCCTCGCTCTCAATCAGTTCTCGCTCCTCGATGTTTATCGAGTCACGGTCAAGGACGACGTACCTGGGCAGCTCCACACCGGCCTCCTCCAGCATCTTGTAGACCTTTCGTCGGTCCTGAATGTCGTACTGCATGTGGAGGTCGTTGATGACGTAGGGCTCACGAAGGGCGGCATACTCAATGGCCTTGCTCAGTGGGAATCCTTTTGAGTGAAAGGAAACCAGACAGTCCACCTCGGGCCACTCATCCACCGGACTGTTGAGGATGACGTTTTCTGGAAAGACTATTGTGCGAATGAACTCAAACTCATTTAATCGCGCCAGTATCTCCTTCATCGGCTTCGACTCGGACTTTTTTGCCATTGAGCAGATGCCCACCACGACCTGTTTTGACGAGTGCGAATCATCGTCCACATCGCAGGGCTGTGAAGGTGAAAAAGTGAAAATGGTTTAGGAATTTACGCTATTTAGAGGAATTTTTTCCCATTAAAAATGCATCCACTTCAGCAACAGTCCAAGCAATTGCGGGCCACATACAAAGTCATAGTGATAGCAGATCATCTTCGATGTGAAGATTATTAAGCAAAAATAGTTGAAGAGGTGTCACAACAACAATAACAACAAGAATGATGCACTGCAGTCGAGGGTGCACTTCATCAGTTGCCGATGAAGTGCAACACATCGAGTGGCAGCAAGAGTAAAAAATAATGAGCTGGGCTGGCGAATTAATAAGCAAGAAACTGAAAGGAACAGCGATCCGTCTGTGCCGAAACACATAGGTGCAGTGTCATCTAATCACCATCATCACCACACACACACATTAAGACAAACATAGAGGCAAACAGACAGACAGAGACACAGCTGTCCTCGGCACATACCACCAACAGACAGATCGTCGGTCGGTGTTCTATATTTTGCAACACTACTTGCGCATTCACTGCCACCAGGAATGTAGACAAGCTGCTGCTGCTGCTGGTGTTACCCCAGTGAAGAACAATTCACCCGGTCGATGCCAACAAAAGTCACAAAGCTGCAGCTCCTTCCTCACACGCCTTGTCGCAAAGCGGGTTTTGTGTAACGAACTACAGGACGGATTTATTCTTATCACCATCACTCACCTGTGATTTGGAGTCATCATCCTCGATGTAGAAGAAGGGCTTCCCGTAGTTAAAGTGCCCCTTTACTCGCTTTTTCATGCTCATGATTGGGCTGATTCTGTTTGTGTTTAGGCGAAAGCACTGGTGGGAATGCGTGAATAATAATAATCACTTCTCAGTAACATCAGTAAGATCACAGTAGCATCATCGTTAAGTAGATGAGAGAGAGAGTGTAAAAAAGAGAGGGGATATTGCACATCAGTTCACGCCATAAGCTGTCCTGCAGGCATGTAGAAGTGCTAAAGTGACGATGATGATGAGTTCCAAAATTGGTAGTAAAAACCGAAATCATGTGATGAGAGTCTGTGTCCGCCAAAAGACAGTAGCAGACAGTCTGGCTAAGTCGTTCCCACAGCTGACATCTGCAGTCTGCTAAACAGGCCGCTGGTGGTGCCACCGTTCTACACAGTGCCTGATGTCGGCGTCAAAAGATAAACAAACAAACACGCAGTTTATTTCACTTGTTCCATTTTATTCCATTTGGTTCCCATTGACTTGTCGCTAAAACTATGCCGCCGAAGAAGGCTGGAAATAACGCAGGAAAAGGCGCCAAAAGTGGCGGTGGCCAGAAAGAAGAAGCTGCTGGCAAGGAGAAGAAAGGCAACACTATCAAGGTATTCTCGTTGAAATCGGGTCTTAGCTTAAAAACACTAGGGTTCTCTTCTCAACTAGGTTCGCCACATTCTCTGCGAAAAACAATCAAAGGTTTTAGAGGCGATGGAAAAAATCAAATCGGGTATGAAGTTCAACGAGGTGGCTGCAACGTATTCTGAAGATAAGGTTTGTAGTAATTTTGGGAAAAAACTGATATTTTTTTCAGGCAAGTAAATTTGTATTTTTTCAGGCTAGGTCAGGCGGCGATCTTGGCTGGATGATTCGCGGATCAATGGTACGAGTTGAAAAATGACTGTTGCGATGGCTGTCACTTTATTTCTTGGTACACATTTTTCATTTTTCGCAACTTTTATCATTAGGTTGGCCCCTTTCAGGACGCCGCTTTTGCGCTACCAGTCTCAAGCTGTGACAAACCAGTTTACACCGATCCGCCAGTCAGAACTAAGTTTGGTTATCATATCATCATGGTTGAAGGCAAGAAGTAGTAGTCCTTGCATTATGGGGATCAACTTTTCTGCCATTCCCTGGAGACGCTATCACATCTAGGCGCAACTTTTGTCTACATTCTACTCTGACTAATTGCTAATTGATGTTTTATTTTTTGCTTCATTGTAAATGGGCTTTGAGCAAATAAACTAAAGTGGCACAATAAAACCAACAAAATTATCAGCTCCTTTATGCAGCAGCTACCGTTCCAAGATCGCGTCAGAAATGCGAAACGCCGTACTATTTCTACCACTGATGCCGACACATGTGCACAGCACCACAGTTGTTGACAGTGTCAGACCAGTCGACCAGATTGTCATCAACTCGTACAGACCACAAAGATAACCAACATGGCAAGTGCCGATAACTCGGGGGAAGAAACAGCTTCTCAAATACCCAAAAACCGCCCGTTCAAACCTCGAATGCCTTCTGAATTCTACAGGCGAGTGCCTCCCTTTTCGGTGCAGCGACTGCTAAAGGCCATGGCCGAGCCTGGCACAAGCACGACGAATCAACAGCAGGTCAGCATAAAGCAAGATAATTCAGTTGATCTGGAGAGGTTGTCGATAAATGAGCTCAATGAACTCCTGAAAAAGCAAGATAAATTGGTCAGCAACAAGTAAGTTGTTGTAGTGCTTTACAACTTCACAATCAATTAACTTGATTGCCTTTCAGACAATTACTCTCAAAACTTAAAGATAAAGGAGAGAAGATAATTTCATTTCGGAACAAAATTGCCGCCACAATAAAACTGAAAGAAGAAGTTAAAAATGCTGAAGTGATGCTCGAAAAGTTGTCCTTAAACTCAAAGGAGAGCTCTGAAACAGTTCATCACCGAATTAAAATCATTGAAAATGCACCGACATCAACAGCGCCTCGCTTTAATATTCACCCTAAACCTGAATCTACTGTCAAAGTTACTGATTTGAAAAGTCGTGACTTCAAAGAAGTCAAAGTAAAGATTGAAATGCCAAAAGAAATAAAAACTCTTGACTTTCAAGACTCTCTAAAGACTTTGGAAGAGGCTAACCAGAGGAATATGAGTGCTATGGCTGATCAGATACTGCGCTTTAAGGCTAGTCGCATTCCAGATAGCAGCGACGAAAGTGATGGTTATGAAGAGGAAGAGGAAGAGGAAGAGGGCGAAGAGGAGGAGAATGATTACGAGGATGATGACGGACCACACGTTACCCACACCATTCGCTTGACCTAACTAAACGACTGTACCAATGATCTCCACCTGTACATAGCTTGTTCAAACAAGTAAACTAATAGCTTTTGTATCATTAACCAAACGACTGTCACAAGGGTGAAGTGTCTTTTATATAGCGGAGCCATTGGCTGTTGGACACCGCTAAAATCATTTGATTGCATGCCGTAAATAGGTCTCACCAGTGCAGTATCCAATGGCAACGACCGCCTGGTAAAACAGTTGTACACTCTTGAAGGAAAACAACAATGAATAAAGGTTGATTGGCAAACCATCACCCACCACTGTCCTGGCTCTGTCCGTACTGACTGTTCGATTGATTGACGATATCACCGGAAGATGGCCGATTTAGTTGCCACCTGGGAAGTGCCACTCTACGATCGGACTCACAAGATTTCATTCGAACATGGCACTACCACTGGGCGAAGAGTGGTCAAGGTGGACGATGAGGTGATCACTCGTCGGGATTGGATGTTCAAACTGGTCGGCAGTGAGCAATTCCAGGTATGGGGCCTTCACATTCTCATCGATGACCCTATTCGAAATAACTTTTCCCTAGATAAAGGGGCAAAACGGAGAGGTCTTTGCCAAGTGCGAGATCGTCATCAACGCCTGCAGTGGCTTCACCTACGAGTACATTCTCTTTGTTAATGGAAAACAGTAATTATGTCCAAACAAATTAATTTTGACAATGATGAAAAATGTATGTGTGTTGCAGATTTAAAACCTTCTGGGAGAAGCAGACGCGAATAATGCGTAATTGGCACTTTCAGATGAACAATCTTGAATGGCGTGTCGTTCTGGGTGTGCTCTACTACACTACACTGCTTTGAATTCTTTAACCAATTCTCACTGGATTTCCACAGAGAAGGACACACTGGACGTGTGGGTGAACGGACAGAAGGCAGAGACGACACACGAGTTCGGCGAAGAGGGCACCGAAATGGCCTTCACCCTCGACGGCGGCGGCGGTGACCTGCGCGGAGTCATCAAGACGGTGAGCAGTGGCAACAAGAAACAGGGTATGGTCTACCTGCTTCAAGTCAACGGAACGGAAATAGAGGAAAGTGCATCATAGGTAGAGTTTCATCCACAGCAAAATGGTGTGTGTATATTAAAAAAAAGTTTGATAATAAGGGAAACATTCAATTGAATACATTCCGTAGTCGAGATTGAAATTGCGCTTTTGGAGAGAAAGATATCAAGGCAATAAAAATATGCGACCACATCACAATTAAGTAAAGCGTTCCTCTACAATGCTATGTACACTGACATCGGGCAAATGAGACGAAGGGTGGTCGACAATCAGAGAGAGAGGGGAGGGGTGCACAATTTACAATAATGCTGATCAACCGTCTACAGTCGATCAGAGTGAGCGGCGGCAACTACGGGAAAGGCAGCTGCTTCGTTGTAGCCGCGAAAGAAGGCCTTGCCGGCCTCATAGGTGCTGATCATAATGGCACAGGCGGGGGCGACTTTGACGACTCGCGGCACAATGCCGGTGAAGAGGCCACTGGCGCCGCGCTGTTTGTAGATGTTCATCATCACATCGGTTATCTTCTTCGGCGGCGGCTTATTGTCCTTCATCACCTCAATTTCGCCCAGCTCAATTTGGCGGTGCGTCTTCACCACGTCAAAGGGCAAGGTGACTACTGCCGCCACTGTGCCAGAGCAGGCGCCGGCGAAGAAGCTGAAACCAAAGGTGGGGTTAGGCTGCTCGAAGATTCGTTTGAAGTTCTCGTAGTTGGCCCAGTACAGACAGGAGAAGGGAACATCTCGCAGAAGGGTGGCATTGAGGCCCTTCCACAAGGAGAAAAAGCCCTCATTCTTTACCATCTTCTTCACAGCCTGTCCAATTTCAGAGTAGCTGAACCTTCTGGATTGCATCTTCGTGCGAATCATCTCCAGTGGGCTGATCAGTGTGGCGGCAAATGTTCGTGCAGTGCCGCCTGCAACTACGGGAATCCAGAACTGTAGACTTTCGTCGTCATTTTTAAACTTCTTCTTGAGACTATTGCGAAGTTGGTCGTAGACGGTAAAATACAGAACTGTGGCTGGTAAGGCCATAACACTAAAACAAACCAAAAATTGTTAAAACAATCAAGACAAATCAAATCTCCAATCCAAGTGCTTACAGCGTAGGAGGCAGGCCACTCCATAGAGATGTAATGCCTTCGGTCTTTGTGATCTTTACAAAAGCATCCTAGAGAGTTGTGGTTAGAATTAGTGAAAAGATTGCCGATGAAAAGTACTCACAAGGGTGCCTTCAAAGTACGCTGGGCGCCTGTACCACAGATCTTTAATTTGTTGATCTGTTAAATGTTTAACACTTATACTGTGATACGAGTGAACATTTTTAAAGTTATGGTTGCCGTGAATCTGGCAAATGTTACCCTTGGCATGTCCATTATAGCAATAACAAACATGGTCCATCAGGCCATTACAATAAACAAAACATTTGTTCTTCATAAAGTCCTTCTGTTGAGCTTGAAGGCGAATCTTGACCACATCCAGCGGGGTAACTGAAGGTAATGAAATTTAGATGTAAAACTCAGGGTTCAGAACGGACACCGGTCGAACGTACCGAAGAGAGACGTCAAGAGGGCGCCCGAACATGAGGCGACCATCTGCTGCAGAGGCGTTATTCTCGCCAGGTCCTGGCTCTCGGTGTCCATGGCTGCTTCAGTGGCCGGCCGAACGGCGGAGGCACTCTCTTCTGATGCAATAGAGCAAGTTCGGTGCGAAAGTGACTCGAGTCAAATGGTGAGAATACTTGGTAATACCACCACCACCGCTGGTATCACCACTCTTATTTGGGATTTATCAGTATCAGCTGATTGTACGGCAGAGTATATTTCGGTCAATGAAAGTCGGCGCAGTGGCGCATCTTCTGAACTTGCAGCACCACGTGGGCAGAGCAAATCAAATATGCGATGATTCGGTGTTAGGTCTGGCAAATGTTCTAATGTTTATTTGGGACCATTGTTCACTAGATGCTTTAGGGAACAAATGTGAACAGTTTAATTAAATTGAAACAAAAATCCCTTAAAACAAACATTTTTGCTAAGAATTACTTTTTTAGAGCAAGTCTTTCAGACTAACCACACTTTTAAAATAATTTTTGTATTAGAACTTTTCATTCAAAGGTGTTCATTTTTTACAGTAGGCAAATAGTGCTTTATTTTTCATGGCTATTTGGTTTTGGCAGAAAACAGGTGGATCATTTGGTTCCAAAACATTTACTTCAAATTGATTTTGCCAATTTTGCTTTGAGGAAAATTAATGTCTAGTTTATTCGTTTGATGGCGCAGTTGATTGTTTTGATGTCCAAAAATTCAGTGCGCAGTTGTGCTTCGAGCAACTTGCTCATCCAATCCAATCCAATCCCATCCAACATCTGGCTCTCTAACTTCAAAGTCTCTATCGTTCTGTCAGTTTGACTGGTTTTGCACCAGAGGCAGCCGAGCAAGATGCAGTTTGTCAAGAACATTGTTGACAGCATTGGCTGTGTTGTAGGTGACACAAATGTTGACGCCATAATCGACAATATGGATCAATATCACGCCCGCGTCTGGAAACAGTTTAGCTTGATGCCGATTGAAAAGCTACCTAAAAGAAAGGAACAATCGTCAAATGAGAGTCGCCAATTTGGGAGCGTCTACTCGTCTCCAAAAAGCTTGCTGTTACCATCAATCTCTCCTAAGCAGAATCGCAGCCCATTGTCCTCAAATTCAGGACGCAAAGAGTTTCATGTGGCGCTGAAAGAAGTGGTAGCTCAGCCTAATTCTCACCAAGAAAATGTATTCTTGGCACTGTATGATGCAAAGAGCAAGCTGTACCAGCTGGAGCAGTGTCTCCTCTCACCGGCATATCCGACCGAACGCAAAAGCAAGCACAAAAACCTAGAGTCTAGCCCTTTAAACCTAGACAAGATATCCCAGACACTGGAAAAGACCGAAAAGATCATGGCCGAGCTGAAAGCTGAGATTCTCAACAGTCAGGCAAGTGTTTTGACGACCAAAGACAACCTGGACAGCATTTTCAAAACACTGCAAACCCCATCTTCCAGTATTGAGAGTGCTACTGATGCACTTAAAATGTTATCTGAGCATCTAACTGACCGCCTTTACCAGTTTATCAACTTGGTGGACGCTGATGAGCTCTTTCTGACTCTGGCCAAGCAACTTCGCATCTTTTGGCTAGTTCATTTCCCGAATCACCAGAAAGGACCATATTCAACTTTTGAAAGTCAACTGAATGACTATGTCGAAGTACTCTTCAATGTTCTCATTGAAACATGTCAGATCAATTCAAAAACGGATTTTTCGCCATTGACTAGCAATGTCTCGCTCGAAGTCTTTTTAACGCTTTTCGAGAGCATTTTGCCTTATTCAGCCGTCGTCGGTGGCCAGAGTGAGTTTAGTGTAAACTCAGTAATGCGTATCAGATATCTCATTTCCATTCTCGAGACTGGACTCGTTTCACAATATTCACTTATTTCTTCGAATATCAACGGCTTTCCACAAGTCCGAGTTATTATGGCACTGCTTCGACTGCTGCACAAGTATAGCCTCAAAGCGATCAATAAGCCAGCCACCGATCTGCCACCATTTGACTATCCAGCCATCTACGCCAATGTACTCGGCAAAATGCTGAACAGTGCAAAGAGCCTGCTGTTAAGCAAAACTTTTCTCAACCACACCGCCATCTTTTTGCTGGAAATCTATGAAATTTTCGAAGTATATTCCGGTACTGTTTTCCGATTTCCTTATCTTTTTCTAAATACTAACAACTTCTTATCTTTTTCAGGCTTTAAAATACATGACGATCCTTTTGGGTTGGACTGTTTGAAAAAGTTTCTTGATTCACTACTTAACTCTTTGGGTGATTCAATATGGAACTATATGGGGCCAATGGAGCACAAGTTGCACAGTCAAAACATAGAACCGAATAGTATTGAGTTGTGGAAGTACATTTCTAAAAAGTACCCACAAATGGAAGAAGAAGCAGAAAATGACGAGCCAAGCGCAATGGAGATTATGGAGATTCCAATGGCTAGTTCTTCGACTTTAGTTACACCAATGCCACCACTTCCTTCGCCTGCTGAATCTCCGCTGACGACTCGCATTGAGAGAGTTTACTCACCTACTATTGACGTTGATAAGGAGGAAAAAGGGAAAGGTGACAGTGTGCTAATTGTGTCGGAAACCATTCAAAGCACTCCTTTTAAGAAAAGCCTTTCACCATTTGGTACTTCTCTCACTTGGCTTAAATCTCTCCCGGCTACCATTCATCGACGAATTAGTTGTGGCGAAGAGAATAGATCGGGAAACACAAAGAGAAAGCTTGCTTTACCCGAAGTTATTGACCTTGATGATTCAGTTCCAGACGAAGGGTCGGTCTCTACGCCCAAACAGCCGAGCTCATCGGAGACTGTGGGAGAAAGCCCCTCGCCAAACAAGAAGCACAAATGTGACGGCAACTCCGAAAGCAATGCTGAATTGAAAAAGCCACTTGTTATTGACTTGGACGCGGAACCGTCGACTTCTCCCCAGTTGACTTCTCCCCAGTTGACTTCTCCCCAAATGACTTCTCCGCCCACTCTGGCCTCATCAGCTGCTGAAGCAGTCCGTCAGTCGTCTAAATCGGCTTCCTCTTCATCCAAAAGTTCCGCTCCATCTGAATCTGATCAACTGAAAATGCAGGTTCTGCATCTGCAGGGTGAGTTGTCTCAGATGGGCAAGCGGTTTGACCGTTTAATGGAAAAGCTGACTCATCGCCCTAACTAAAGCGGCACCTTTACTATTCTCCAAAGTATTATCTCCAGCTCTACCATGTCAGTAATTCAACCTTATTCCCTTACCCTTTATCAACCACAATGGTGTTCCACTTGGTGTGTAATTTGCAGCACTTGTACTACCGTTTCCAGTAATACTAATAATAATAATCATAAAGATATGTAAAAAGTGAATATCAATTGTTGGTGGTGAAGCAGCAGCAGCAGCAGCAGCTTCTCTCCTGCTCTACTTCCTTTGCTGTCCGCCACTGACGGGAAGGGCGGCTCTGGCACTGGCACCCGAGGCTTGAGTCCTCTGTGAGCCGCCCTCCTGAGCCCGGTGGTGGTGGCCGCCACCATGGCCACCGCCAGACTGCCGACTGGACTGTCCCGAGCTGCCTGAAGAGCCGCTCTGAGGCTTGGGCGCCGCCCGGAGAATCGCCTCATTGCTCTTGGCCACCTCGCCAATCAGCCAGGTGATGAACTTCTTCAGCGTCTTGGAGCACTCATCAGGACGAGAGACACTGCTCTTCAACGTGGAGAGGTACTTCTTCAGGCATTCATTGCGCTGGCGAAGCTTCTTCGCGTCGGCGTCCACCAGCTTGCGAGCGTCCCCGCGGAGAAAGTGAAAGTCGGCGCGAATCTCAAGCCACTCTTTGAACAGTGGCTTCAGCTTCAACATTTCAAGCAAACAAGAAAAGGAATAGCATGAGTTTAGGCTTTTTGTTGTCTTCAAATATTGATTGTCTGAACTCACCTGATTGAGGACTTTGCGGTGAAAGTAGGCAGTTGTGCCCTCTCGAGCCTTTTCTCGCTTTTTCTCAATGTGTGCCACTGTCTGGTCATGCTTTTCAAAGAGTTGTTGAAGAATCGCCTCAGTGTGACTCTGAGTAACCAGTCGATTGGCATCAATTTGAGGAGGAAGCGGAGCGGGTGTGGCAGGGCGCACGACGACAGGAGGCTCCTTCTGCCTCACACGACGACGCTTGGTGCGTGGAAGAGGGATCACTTTGGGCGCATCATCACTGCGCTTAATGCGAAGTTGCTGGTAGCCTAGAAACATGCTGGCTTGACTAAGCTTTGTGTTTACTGGTGATTCGTCAAGCAGTTGGTTTTATACACGTTACTTGCACCACAGGTGTAGAAATGAAAACAATTGGAATTTAAAAGAAATACTGTTTCTCTACAGCAGAGTTCGATATGGGTAAAAATGCATTGCAAGTATGCGAATCAGTAAATAGAATCTCCCTCTTTCCTAGTTGAAAATCTGGTATGAAGTGATAATCGACCAGTGATCAGAAGGAAAACAGACGTGCGGCTTAAGGCGCTCCAAGCCGATGAGACCAAAGTGAACCAGATCAATTCGAGTTGAAGGGCTAGTTCGGCGTAGAAATACTCGATCAAAACGCATTCTTGGTTTCCATCCACCTTTTGAATCAGACTGGAAGTTTAAATTATCATTGCGCATCATATCCCAAGTGAATTGAAGTTCTTTGCGACTACCAGATGCTTCCCAGGCATCGACGATGTTAGGCGGTAATCCCCCAATTCCAGCAAGCTATTTAAAAACAAAAATTAGCAATAAACGACACCCACATCGTCGTCACAAACCTCTTTGTCACGAAGATTGAGATCGCCTCCAGCAATAACCGTGACATCAGGGCCAATTTTCTTAATGTGATTTAGCATGGATGACAGTTGTTGTATACGATAGGCTTCGCCTTCTTTTGTACTCTCCAAATGGGTATTCAAAAGGCAAATCTTTGCATCGTGGAGAGTGACCTTAAGAAATTCTCATCAGATTATTTGAATCTCTAATTGCCATCAACATACGTTAGTCTGCAGAAGATTTCGACCCATAATACTTGGGAAGTTGATGATTTCATTGTTTTGGACTTTTATGAACGGTTCTTTGCTGACCAATGTCAAGCTGTAGTACCCGCCTTCATAAGTTTTACCAGAAAATATTTCAAAACTGTCCTTCAGCTTTGCACGGATGATTCCCTCATTTTCTTGGGTAATTTCTTGAAGAAAAACAAATGATGCTTTTTCCTTGACAATGCGGCTGCAAACAGCCTCAGTTCGAACCTTGAGGTTCTTATCGTTCAGTCCATCGATATTCCTAAACAACCAGAAACGTCAAGTACTGTTGAAAAGTCAAGTACTTTCGAATTCAAACATACCAGGTAATGTGGCGAAAAAGCTTTTGTTGCTTTCCTTCACTGCCTGTGGCTTCATCAGATTCAACTTTCGGCGCACTTGGCCCAGCTTCCAGCTTTTGCTTTTTGAAGCTGCAAAAAACAGTATGACTCATTAAAGTGTAAATTATAACAGAACAAAACTCACCTGGCAACTTTATCATCTTCATCTTCATCGTCCTCCTTTTCATCCGATTCACTATCACTGTCATCTTTGAGTTGCTTTTTCATCTTTTTCTCATTTTCGGCAATCAGCTCATTGAAGTAATCGTTGACTGACCGAGCGACGTTCCACTTGCGGTCCTGAAGAAACATCTGCGCCAGTGCATCGTTTGTATAGGTGATGGCGACAAACTCATCAACTCGTTTCTGACAGTTCTCTCCGGTGAACTCAAATGACAGATCCGAAGGAACGCTGTCATTGCTGTCATTGTCGTCATTGATCACCTCAAAATTGTTTTCACTCATTCTGATGCTTGCTTGCTTTCTCATCAACTGTCAGAATAATACAAGGCGGCTTCAAACTGTCGCTGACTTATGCAAATCTTTCAGGCCATGTGATTTTTTTTGTTGACAAGCGCCCTCTGCAGTGGCGTCCACTGGCGGCAAATTCAAATATTCACCAATCAACCCGTTGATCAGCAGCAGCAGGCGATGCAATCAAAACCTGCAGATCAGTGCCCCTTGTGACTGGTCTGTTTTGGTGAATCGAATAGAAAGTACCATCGCCGATCAATTGGCGGAAACCTGATCTGATCTGCTCGGTCAGACAAACAGACGTATTGTCAGCTGTTAGTCAGGCGCCATCCTCGCCGCTCCACTTACCGGTAAAAAGAGAGAAAGAAGAGGAGCGAAGGAGCTCGACCGGCGGCAACCTGACACAAGTCACGTGAGTCACTCGCCATGCTTGCCCCTTAGATGACGGCTGATTGACGGACGGCCACTCGATCAGGGGGATTGCCTACTCCACCTCATCCTACTCCTCCTCCTCGTCGATGCATTGCGTCAGACACCACAGTGGCTTTGAATCGAAGGCGAGCGAAGGCAAATGGCTTTCTCTCTCTTTCGCTGCAGTGTCCGCTGGTATTCCGCTAATTGGGCCAGGCGCACGCACTGCCGTTAACAAAACCCGACAGTTGCAGCAGCATTGCGCAAGGAAAATCCCCCAAGCGAAAAAATGGCCAAAAATTTCATTTTCCCCACAATGATGAACTACTTTGCAATGGTCGTGAGGGCGCAGAAAGTTGCACAGATCTCCAGCCCATCCGGAAAGAGTGATGGTGCTGCAATCGAAGGCCAAACAGGTTGCCAAAACCCAAACCAGTGACTTGTTGACTTCACTTTCCACTTCCCCTTCACAGTTGTTTGTTTACCAGGACTTGTTACGTGTTCGCACACATACCAGTGGAGAGACACACTTTTCGAGTGACAGTAACGCATGCCAATTTCTATTTTGGCCTGCGATGTGGTGATAGTGATCGACGTGATAGGCCCTGATCGATTCAACCGATACTTACCATTACCTCTCTCTCCCTTACAATCTCAGCTGAAAGATCATGCGAACCAACTGGCAAGATGTGTGTGGATATCTAATCATCTGCAACCTCTCTTTCTTTCTTATCTGGGCAAACACCGAAAGACCAGATTTGGTCTTGCAGCAGCTCGTGTTGTTTGTTTGCTCCGTAAGGAGCACAGCTTGTCACTGCTTTCGATCTTCGGTTGCCGGCACAGCGCATCTGCGTTGCGGGGAAGGACAGATAAGTGAGGTAGTGAACGTGTAGAGTATATTGTCGAACATGCACACATTTCCAATTGCAGCGGACGCATTCAAGGCAAAGGAAAAATGTCCAAAAAAGTGACTTGCAAAGGTAGTGGCTCATCATTCATCCACCGACGTTCGATGGACGCCTGATGAGTGATGCCCTGTAGGAGCTGAAGCTGAAGTAAGATTACTGCTAATCTGCTAAGCCAGCATCCCCCAGCAAGCAGCGGCAATTGAGTGCAGGCGATTCGGCCGATGGTCATTGGCCAAGTGTCGTCTTTGGCGCCCTGCCAGTCACCCGATAGCACTGTTCAGTTCACTTCAATGATGCCCTCATGAAACACTTTCATTGATGAGCACCAAAAAAAACTGGCCAGTGGCCAACAAGCAGGACAATTTGGTCAGACACTGTTCGCTGCCAGTGAGTCAATTGTCCGAGCTATATTTAGTGGTAGCTTTAGTCTGTCTTCCTGAAGTCAGGCATCACCACCAGCACCACAACCACATCAAACAATGCGTTAGGTCTTAGAACCTCTGTGATTTTAGAGCTTGCAAGTATTGTTCTATTTAGAGTGGTGTATCTCACTGTAGTGAGTTAGTTATTCTCTAGTTTTAGTTGAATAAACGTTCTCTATCAGCTCACGCTCTCCCTGCCTCTCAACACAATGCCATTTCCCTTCAGGGAAACTAGTTGCAATGGAAGTGCACCACTGCCGATCGTCACATCAGGCTAAAGTTGAGACTGCCTTTTCTTTTTTCTTTCCCTTGCTCCCTTTCTCATTTTCCGAGTTCACCACAAAGGAGTGCAATCGAGCATTGTCATCCACCTTTCCTCTCCCTGCGCCATTCTGCAGTTCCATTCTGCTAACGCTTGCTCACCTCACTCGGACGGACATAATGGAGGCTGACAGCAGGCAGCGGAAAAATCACGCCACCGGATGAAGGAGTTCCTAAGCAGTTGAGGCAAGCACTGAAAGGGCAACCACTAGTGCCTGTGCTTCTCCTGCTCCGAAGGAGAGAGAGCGTATGAAGCATCTTCATTGTGATGTGTGCCTCGGCCTGTGCTCGGGCGGCGGTGATCATCGGCTCTTCTCCTTCTCGCCTTGGTCGTTCAATCTACCTTATCTCCCGCCTCACCAGCACCAGCACCACCACTGACAGTGGACACACTCGCACTCACTCACACTCACTTGTGACAGCAGCAGTAGGAACAGCAGTAGAAGAGCACAGAGGCAGCAGCCTCTCTCCGGCTCTACCAACTAAGTCGTCCTCTCTGCCTCTTCTCGACGTTTCGAAGACGACACACACTTGCACACATAGAGACACAGACGGACGAATTGAATTCCTCCTCGATGGGGATCAGCAGCAGTGGCAGCAGTGGCAGTAGACGGGACAGCACCTTTTGACACGACCCTTGTCTTACCACCACCGCTGTGGTCGCATATAAAAGCGCAGTGTACGGTTAGTCACAGTGGTAGTCATACACACGTTCAGACCACTGATTAACTTCCAGTAGGCTCTCCCTCTTTCTCTCTTTCTCTCTCTTTATCTCAGCAAAGAGCACTCTTCACGACACTAGCTCATTTGGCGCCCATTCAAGAAGCAGCAGTCGTCCTCAGCACTTCGTCATCCACACCATTGTCCACTCTTTTTCCTCTTGGTGCATTAATCGCCCATTTTAATGTAAGTGCTGATACTGATCGTCGACCACCAGCCGGCTGGCGGTCCCCTTCATCGGCCACTGACTTTTGCCAGTGATCAACCGCTAATTACTGTAAGCCCTAATCTCTCTTCCCTTATCAGGAATAAATCGGTTTCCAGAAGGGGTACACTTTTCATCAGTTTCTTGCTGTTTATGGCAGCTTTTGTCATAAACAGCGAATCGAGAAGCTTTTCCCTGCTTGGCTGCCTTGGAGAGTACGACATTTCCAAGTTTGTAGAACTGGATCGCATCTGCGAGGAGTGCTACCAAGTCTATCGCGAACCGGAACTCAACTTTAGCTGCCGGTGAGTACTTCTATCTTCCTCTTTACTCTTTTTTGCGCCTAGGCATAGTTTTAGCAGAAGTTCCGCTAGGTCGCTCTACTTTCCCAGTGCACCCTTTCCCCGAGCGGCGCAGTGTCCGGCGGATGCTGCCGACACTGGCATTCCACTCTCTGCACTCCCTACCTCAGCGCGCGCGCCTTTTTGCGGCAGCGGCGAATTCATTGAATTCTTGAGTGTGACGTTGCGGCCACGTTTTGGCCACGACTACGAGGAGCGAGGACAGGTCGCAGCCTGACATGATGACTCGCACACCGCCGCTACTGATCATCGAGCTGATTGGCTCGGAGGTGGCTGCTGCTGCTGCTGCTGCACTAGACAGCACATTCTGCCAACGCCGCGGCCGACCGCTGCCTCTCAATTGTCTTACTTAGCATGTCTCGTTAGTTAGTCTAAAGCAGTACTAATGATCAGTGCCCGAGGGCGCATTGCCTCAGGCCAATCGCCCTCAGTCAGTGCTGCTTGTCAGTGGCAGTGGTCGCATTTCGGCCGATTGTGAGTCATTCGCATTCTTCAGCAGGTAATTACAGGCCACCGGACTGCACACACACACGCACACACACACAGACTGCGCTCTCATTGAAGACATTTTCTGCTCAGTGTCTGCTAAAGTGTCAATGGGCCAATGTGTGCTGCACTGCTGCAGTGCATCCTCATCGCGTGCGATCGTATGATGGCAACGTGCCAATTAGCACGTTTGGCAGCATTAGCATTAGCAGCAGGAGAGCAATTGGCAGTAGGCAATTCACCCAGGGCAGTGCACCAGTGGCAATTGTCCAAGAAAGAGAAAAAGCATCGAGTGCACTGTTCTCCAATTAGCTGATCTCTTAATCTCATCATAACTAATCTGTTCAATTGCCCTTTTCTCTCCCCTTCCTCCTCCTCCTCCTTCTTTAGAAAAGACTGCTTTCGCAATGATGTCTTTGGAAGCTGCGTCGACGCTTTGAAGCTGTCGCACGAAAAGAAAAAGCTTCTTGGCTTTGTCGACGAAATCTTTGGCCGCTAATTGGTCGCGGATTAGCGGTCACCGAGTGCTGACACAAAGGATCCATCCGCCCATTACCACCACCTCCCCCACCTAACCAATTAATCGACCCCCACCGAGCGGCAGCAGCAACCTTCAAGAACCAGCCAAGCAACCAGCAAGCTTCTCAAACCTCACCATTCCTCCTCGCACCCTATACTTACTCATCATCACCTAACACACACCCCCTTTTAATTCCTAGCCAAAGTATTATTTTCATTTGTACCCTTTATTCCCAAAAATTTCCTTTATTATCAAATTACCATTGCCTTTCAAAACTAGCCACCAAACAACCCACTACCTCGATGCAGTTTTTGCTCACAAATAAATTGAAAGCGGGTAATACTAAAGTAAAACATTTTATTCAATTAAATAATTGGCAAACTGATGAACCTAACGTCTTGCATTGACCTGACCTTGCGTTTGTATGAGACCGTCATCGGTGATTACGGTCAGCGGGTTGAACAGACCTTGACTGCTGTATCGAGCTATCACATCAAATGGGTCCTTCGTCTCGGCTAGTTCTTGCTGAAACAGCTCATTAACGTTCTTCACATTGTCAAACAGGCTGATTTCATTCAGTATTTTACTACGTGAAAAAATGGTTAGCCAACCAATGAAACAGAGCTTCATCAGGGTAAACTTACCGATTTTTGTCCAGACAGAGCGGACAGTTCTCTTCACTCTCTCCATTGAAGCTCTCAAAGCAGGTGTCGTGGAGGGAATGACCGCACATAAAGTGCACCGAGGGCAACTCCAGTGGGTGAGAGCAAGCGGAGCACTTGGACGCCTGGAAAACGTGAGGTTTATCTCTGATATCCTCAATTTGAACTCGAATCTTGTCGCACTCATCTCGGTACGCTTCAATTTGCCGTTCATTTTCTTCGATTTGCTCCTGTTCAGCGCTGATCCAGCGCATCAAGTAGTCGCGTACTACACCCAGTGCCACCTTACTGTGCTTCGACAGAATCTCCACCACCATCAACGGCGGCAACAGCTGCCGCCGCTCAATTTCTAAATAAAAATTTTCCGATCGTAAAAATTATACAAAAGTAACGCCGCTCCATTACTTACCTTCCAAAACCAGTAAAGTGTTTGCCTCTTGCCCGTCGTTGTACACTTCTGAAAAATACCACAGTGCGTCCACCCACAGATTGGGCTCCTCTTTGCTGTACTGCTGGCAGATTTCAATCACCTTGTCACTGTCAGCACGGGAAACATAGTGTGCCAGAATCTGCTTGAACATCTGACTCTGCTCGTAGAGGTAAAGGACTCCAGGGGTAAAGTTGCTCATCTGGCAGATGATCATCGCTTTTTTCGAGTCGTAGTGTGCACCTTCATTTTGCAGAAAGTTCATAATCTTTGCCTCGTTCTCTGCCAAACCCTACAAATATATGAAATGTTTTTATTGGTATGATCGACCAAACAAACTTCTTTACTTACGTCTTCTTTTATTTGACTTTTGTACGAGTGGAGGTACATCTCTAGCAGTGTGTTGCTTATTTCAAACGGAACAGGAATACTGTTCCCTTCAGCATCAACAATTGACTTTGATTCATTAATGATAAACTCCAGGTACTCTATGAGCTTTGTCGGATGGTTTAGAAAAATGTGCAGAAACTTTTCACATTTAAACTCTGAATCATAGAGACTGTCGTCATTTAAAGCCGAAGCAAGGTTGGCAATGTCAAAGACATCGTTCAAGTCTAAAAGGATATTATTGGCTTTGTAGCAGATCAATCCAGAAAACATACAAAACTTACCTGAGCCTTGAGTGGCAGGTGGAATGATTGATCGACTTTTGACGTTCTGTTTCAGCAAATACGCCGAAAGCGTCTTCAAAAGTTGTGTTGTTTGATCTGGCTCATCGGCCATCAAAAGACGTCCGTACTTGCTAAGATACTGACTGACAATGTCCTCCTTCTCCTCATCGAGCAGTTCTTTGAACGTTTCCAGAACCTTCCCGAAGTCTGCCTTGTCTTCGAGTAGTGTACAGAAGTATGCATCATAGCGACCGTGTCTCTTTGCCAGCATGACCGCATTGTCAAAGTAGCCAGCTTGGCGCAGTACCCGAATAGCAATGTCCACATCAAAGACAATGTCTGAAGAGCGGAGAAACTCGTTCAGCTTTTGTTCATCCTTTAGCTTGACGTAGCAGTTAATGAGAAGGGTAGTGTGGTCTTCGGTGGCCACTCGCCGCTTGTGCAGCTCTTGCAGGTACGCCGTTAGATTGTGGATTCTCTGCAGGTCCAAAAACTTCCGTATCACATAGGACGGCTCTAGAATGCCAATCGTCTGACAGTACTGATTGATGGCCCCATCAAAGTCGCCCGTTGAATAGAGATGGTCACCGTACTGCTTGAACATGTCCGCCAGAGAGTCGGGACTGTACGTCTGCGCCTTTGCTAGATCAATTGCCAGTGAGAATTGATTCTTTCGAAAGAGCAACTCCAGCTTTGTCTGCGTGTCGCATTCAGTGAATACGCAGACGCGTTTGTCCGCCGTCAGAATGTACAGCTGGCCCCACTCTGAGATAACCTGATTCACAGCAGGTATGGGACATGAAAAGGCGATGAACTTGCGGGATATGTCGTAGATGGTAATGAGGTTAGGTGTGAGATTGGCCAGAAGTGATGATGATGATGCTGTGGAAGAGGACTCGTTTGTGTTGTTGGGCGACTGTGTCATCCGATTCAAATCATTCACCGTCACTACCACCAGGTAGTTCCTGAACCAGTAAAGAAATGACTTCTGCCCGTCATAAGCGAGGCATGGACCGCGTCCGTCGATGTTGTAGAAGTAGATGGCGTCATTCCGCCCGACAATAAACTGTATCGATTCAAGCTGTTTTGGGTCCCGCTTCAGACAGCTGCAGCCAATGTCGCAGCCAAAAGAGTCTGAAAGTAAAAAAGTATGGAACATACCATCACACCCGTGGACATCACAAACCTAAGATAATTTTGGGCTCTTTCTCTTTAGAGTCTCGGTTTGTGAGATCAAAAGAGCAAATTTCATTTCGAGTCGACACGAAAAGTATGATATGCTGTCGTGTTCCTGAGGTGTTGGTATTGAATGTTCGGAAAGTTTTTGATGTAGCCTTGTAGGCCTGTGTGTAGCTAGAGAAAGCCACACCTGTGATTGAGCTGCCGCCTGAGGAAACCTCCAGTAGTTTCATCTTGATATTTCGCGTATCCCGCGTCAGCTCGCCCCGTACTGTCAAACAGTGGCCATCGTTAAAGCCCACAGCAACCAGGGAATCATTCAGTACATCAAGCACCGTAACAGAAACTTGTGGGCTTAGGGTTGTCAGTTGTGGTGTGCTCGGACTAAGCTTGATGCTACGGATACAGGCGCCAATGGGAGTGCTGCTGTTTTGTTCAGTTGCCTCTAAACCTTCAGCGATTTCGGTGTGTGCTGAAGATTGAAAGAGGTTATCTTCCTTGTCTGCTGTGAGAGCCGATTCATTGATTCGCCACACTTTCAGCACTGGCAGCAGGTCATCACTATCAGTTCCGATTGTGACTAAATGTAGCTTGGAATTGCTTGCCGTAGATGATGGCTGCGACGCGCCGGTGCTTCCTCGATTGACGATCGCTGAGCAGTGTGTAACAGCAACATTATAAGCAGAAAATGAGAACACCTGGCGAAAACAAATGTAATTATGAGGTTATAAAACAAAAAACTGAACATTTTTACTTTATGTTGTCGAGAAACCAGATACACGGCGCCTGAAATGTCGCCAAATAAAAGATATCCATGTCCAGATGATGAACACGTTATTTGAGAGGACTGTAAATATAAAATATTTATATTTTCTGATGATTCACAATGATTCACACTAAAACAAACCTTGACCAGTTCAACAAACGAGTCTTTCAGTCCAGAAATAAAGTCTTTTTCAAAAAAATTAAAACGCCTCCACTGAAAAGATATTGAGCTTTACACTTTTGACTCAGGTGAGAGAGCATCAAACAAACCTGAAGGAAAGCCATCTTATTGGTTTATTACAGTTAGAGAAATAGTTTCATCCGAGTTGAAGACTACCAGAAATCACCGTTCTTGACGACCAAATATCTGACAGGCGTTTTTCAGAAACGGCAACTTGTTTACAAACACTTTCACAAAGCCCACTTTCACAAACGACGTCCTCTACGGTGCACTGTCCTGTGCCTGCGCCTGTCCAATGTGATCCAAAATCTTTTTATAAATCGGAAACCTTTTACTCTTATGCCAAATGACCTTTACTATGAATTGCAAAATCATCACTTCATTCAGAAGCGAACACGATAAGAACTTTGCAGCACTATTGCATCAGACGCGGACATCACTGCTCTATTTAGAACAAGTTCATTGACTTGCCCGCCGAGGGCAGAGTTCAACAAAGTGGTGTGAGAGAGCAGCAATTTGCCCGACGGTCAGGAAACATCATACAAATGACCTTTTGTGAATTTCTAAGATTTATGAGAAGATAAAGTGCTTCTGCACACATGTGTTATTGTAAAAATAAAAATCAGAATAAATTTAATACAAGCACAGAACCCCGCGAATCATGTCGCGACATTTTTATCCAATTGTGGCGAGGTAGTCCTTTACTTCGGCTGGAGTAAGTCGCTTGAAGCCACTCTTGTTGCAAATTCCAATTTCAATGTTGTCCTGCGTCATCTGTCCTTCGAAGCCTTCCTTGAGAGTCAAAATTGCAGTTTGAATAGCATCTTCTAGCTCGAGATCTTCGCTGTATCTGTGAAACAAAAAAACAACGTTTGAATAAAAAAGAAACCCAATCATCAAAAAGACACCAACCTTTTTTCGAGAAAGGACTTGCCATTGACGTGATTCTTGCCTAGAGCAGTAGCTTTCCAAGCAAAGTAAGCGCCCTGTAATTTTAAAGATTGAATACTCGGCAAAACAAACAAAATGCTAATAGAAACATACCGATGGATCGCATTGAAACAAATAAGGACGCCCGTTGTCCCAGCCACAGATTAGCAAAGAGACGCCGAATGGACGGACACCACCGGACTGAGTGTACTCCTGCATAATTTGAGCGACACGTTGCACAAGTTGAGTGGTCGGAATGGGATCCGAGTAAATCAGCTGGTACTGCTGGGCGATCTTCCTAGCTCGACGAACGAGAAGACGGTAATCGGGACCCATGCCACTGTAAATCATGCCAATGTGGTCGGTGACCTGTTCCACTTTGAAGATACTGTGCTCCTCAGAGATGATCGACTTTTGCTTCTTCTCAGTAGCAATGACGACGCCATTTACGGCTGTTGATAAATGATAAATGAAGAATTAGCTACTGTCACGTTTTGGGATCGGTTCCAACAACTGTTTTGACGCACCTTTGATTCCGACCGACGGAGCGCCAGAGGCAACAGCTGCCAAAGCATACTCGATCTGGACAAGCTTTCCAGACGGGCTGTTGAATAAATGTACGTGTTAGTTTAGAAGAATCTTCTGAGTTTTGAGTGTAACTTGCCTGAAGGTGGTCAGTGAAAAACTGTAACGTTCGGAAGCCATTTGGAGCGATTGTTGGAAATCAACAGTGAAGAATGACAAGAAAAGATTGAAGTCAACAACAGAAGATTTTGCTAAATCACTTTGTCACACAGCGATGCCGGCGTCCATTTGGGTAGAAATGGGCAATGTAAAAGCGCCCTCTGCTGTGGCAAACCAAAGAGCTGAAGCGCCGATTCTGTCAAATCCAATCAGAAACGTATTCTTTTCATTTGGTGGGATAATAAATATTTTATTCTTATAAGCCTGAAGACTATAAGTGTTCAAAGTTCCGAGTGTTCAAATTGACAAATGAAAATTTCAAATTATACAACAACTGAAATGTATGAGTGTGTTAGTGTTTCAGTCGCTAACCAAATGTAATGAAAATCATAATTTTCAGTTGTGTTGCCCGTTGTTCCAACGAAAGAATAGACGATCATCGGTCTTGAATTAAACAAAGAAAAGTTGTTGTAGAAAAGATAGGCTGTGATCAATTCAGTTAAACCTGCGCCATATAAACATCGAGATCATTGTTTAAGAATCCTTTGGTGTTTCGCATGTAGACGTCCAGATCACTGTCCAGCTGAGCAGCAGTCACTGGCTTTGAAGGAACAGGCTTTCGACCAATCGGTTTGTTGCCGCGCAAAGCCTTTGTCCCATTCTGCTTCACATTCATTTGATTAAATTTGGGGACAAAGTTCTTCTTTTTGAAAGCCATGGTATTCTTCAGACGCATTTGGTTTCCATTTCTCACGATATTGCGATTTTTGTTCTGGGTTCCTAAAGTGAACAAAAGTATTAAAATATGGTCAAAACTGAAAAGCGGCTAAAATAAAAAATATTACCAGTTGGGGCAACTTTCGGCAGCCCGATTCGCTGAGTGACTGGAGTACGCTTAACGCCAAGTCGGTATTTTATGCTGATTCTTCCTCCAATGGCTCCACCACCAGAGGTACCGCCCAAGCGTTGTTTGATGTTTTTCTTTTGTTGAGGAGCAACCAATTGATTTTGGCGAAGGTTACTTTGAGCTACTGGTGGACGGTAAACAGCAGGGCTTCTCATAGGCGGCTTTTGGTAGATCAAAGGAGGGAGCTGAGCGCGAATTTGTGGTTCGTACGACTGATTGATCTCAGCCAGAACCGAAGGAGCCAAAGCCATCTGATAGACCAGTCGTTTGTTTCTTTCCGAACCTTGCTGCAAAATTGCCGAAGGTCGGTCGGCGCGAGTGTAAGTGCCGTTGAAGTCCTTCATGACCTTGTTCCCATTTCGAGGCACGGTAGGGGAGGCATCAACACTGGGATTCACAACAATAGATCGTTTAGCCGCTTCTTTGCGAACCATAGAAAAGCGGTCGCTCAGGCTGATACGAGTGCCGAATCGAGATTGATCAAGGGCCATCTTTTCACGCTGTCAGTCTACAAAGTGGAAGGGAGATCCTGCTGAAATCTTCTGAGATTCTCTAAAAAGAACTTGAAAAATCACCGTTTTTCAACTGTTTCCAAAGCAGACTTTACAGTGTTCAGGGAGTTGCTCCGTCTACACGCGTGCTGAATCACACACAATGGATACTGTGGACACAAAGGTGAGGGCAGTCCACTGGGGAAAGTCTGGAAGGGAGTCAACAATCCCAGATGGAACAACTTGGGAGGCTGAGTCGGTTTGGGGCTGCAAAACATGCGGCAGGACAGTGAGCAAAACAAAGAGGTGAGCTTTCTCTCTTCAGCCAAACGGTCAGCCAGGTGGTAGAGATGGCAGCACTGTTTTAAAAACTGTGTTACACTTTTTGTTTATGTTTTTTGGGTAAAAACATTGCAAAACTTTAAAACGTTTTATCTTTTATTGGTCCTGGTTATCTTCTTGGTATTGGAGAATGACGCTCAAACTTCTTAGGTAAGACTGCTCAACTGATGTGCTAAATGATCTGATTGTCTGTTGTCAACGGCAAAATCCATCAGGCGATTCACAGCGATTCCACTCACTAACTCCGGCAAATGTTTTGAATTTCAACCGCATCCTTTTCTTTGTGTTGCGCCGAACACTTTCCATTTTAGAGCTGCAACATTTGCTCAAAAGTCCACTTTAAAGCACGTTAGGTAGATGCAGATAGATGCCGATTTGAGATTTTGTATGAAAAACATTTTGTTCATTTACTAACTGTCAATTTGTTTTTGGAACAACAGTCAACAAGAAGCGATCACAATTGATCAAGAGCTGTTCAATGAATATGCTTTCAGTGTTGACCAGTTGATGGAGTTGGCCGGTCTTAGTGTGGCTGTGAGCATCGCCAAGTCATACGATGACGCGGCATCAAAGGACCATAGCGTTCTGGTGATTTGTGGACCTGGAAACAATGGTGGTGATGGTCTCGTTGCTGCTCGACACCTCAAACTGTTTGTAAGGCAAACTGAACTGGTGGGAACAACTTAGTCAGTTTTAACTTTTAAATTTTAGGGTTACAAGCCACTGATTTTGTATCCAAAAGCAGGAAAGGGTCAACTTTTTGAGAATCTGGTAACACAGTGCAACAAAATGGATATTCCCTTTCTTGCCGACTTTAACTCAATCAAGTGGAACGATGTGAAGATTGTAGTGGACGCTCTATTTGGCTTCAGCTTCCGCCCACCAGTGAGAGCAGAGTTTAGTGAGGTTTTAAAGAAGCTCTCCACTCTCAATCCTAATGAACATAAACTGGTCTGCGTGGACATTCCAAGCGGTTGGCATGTTGAAAATGGACCCTCAACTGATGGACAGACTCCGGTGATTCAACCTGACTGTCTAGTGTCACTTACGGCGCCGAAAACATGTGCCACGCACTTCACTGGAAGCTATCACTGGCTCGGCGGTCGGTTTGTACCTCCATCATTGGCAGCCAAATACGGCCTTAATTTACCCGAATACCCAGGCACCGAGCAAGCGCTGCGCCTCAACAACTGACACGGCACTAAACTTGGTTCATCACAAAGCATCACTTTACTTTAATTAATAAAAAACAATGCCAATTATGGCTAGCACATATTTGGATGCAGTAGGCAGCTGCCTGATTAGGCACTGTCAGTGCAGCACAGCATTGCGCAGGACAGCGTCGCCAGGCGTGGTCAGGCAACCAGAGTGCGCCATGCTATAGGGTGCACTATGGTGCTGCTCTGGTTGCTTTGGCACAACTGGGCAGTGCCACCGTTCTTTCCCAATGTCCAATGCTGTCCAATGTGTTTTGGGCTCATCATCAAAATAAGCCAGAATCACTGCTTACTGGCTGCAAGTAAAAGAATAAGAGGCAGCAAATCAGTTCAGTTGATCCTCTTGCTTGGCTAATAAATGCACTCCGGTGACGATGATTACTGGAGTCACTAATCGGCGACAAAATGTAAAATTGCAATCATTTCAGGAAAATTATCGCGAGCACATAATCACATTAGTTTTTCATGGTAAGCCTTTTATATCCTTTTCGGTGAGCAATTTTGATGAATCTTGATGCTCTAAAGAATTTCGATTCTGTTTTCTTGCCAAGCGATTGTGGGTTTCTAATGTCAAGGTAAGTTTGATTGCTTGTGAGTCCAAGGAGCCAGAGCACTGGCAGTCAATCAAAGTGTGCTCTGAGTGTGCCTTGGTGCTGCTTCTGGCGCCTCTGACAGCCCTTAATGAGCCTCTAAAAGTGCCAGTGAGGACACTAAAAAGTGTGCTCTTGCTGGGCGCTCTTTTATGCTTGCCATTGAATCTCACCATTTGTCACTACAAACCGTAACAATTTAATCAAAGCAGACACTGCGAGGGAAGGAGAAAAAGACACAAAGTACGCGTCATTACGATGAAGACAAAACAAGCCATAATGATCTTTACGATGTGATACCGCGTCAAATTAATGCGGCCTAAGCCATCAATTGGCCAAACGACCCATCAACCTTTGAAGCAGTGCTAACTCTGCTAGCTCTGCTCACTCACAGTTCATTCGCACATCTCCCGCCGATGTTCAGCTCAACTATTCTTATTTAGTTTAGTGCCAGCTTTGCTAGCGACACTGCGTTTCGGTGTGGTTTCAATGTGAATTTCACTGGGAGAACCTAGGGACCCGAGTGTACTTTTTCCAGTCAGTGCTGTTCAAACATGTTCGGGCCCAGCCCGGCGGTGGCGATGAGCAGTGTTCGGTGGAGGCCAGTGAGAGCAGAGCAGAGCAGAGAACGGCGCAGAGTGCACTCTGCACCAATGGCATCAGGCACTGAGGACTTCAATGGACGCCCACCAGCACGAGCTGGCTTTGCTGCCAGCAGTAGTGTGGTGGCAGAGCACGTTGATGCACTAGTGTCTTCAGTGGGGCTGTTCATGGCAGATGGCAATCGATCGGCGGTAGCTATATTCAGCAGCCTCCCAACTGTGGCCATTGCTGCTACCTGCGGCACACACATACACACACATTCAGTGGCGAGTGCATTCTACGCTGTTCGACATTGGGCGCAGATAGAACGGCGGAGAGAGAGAGAGCGGCGAGAGATGATGGTATGATGGCTCAGTGACGAGGCGACGAACGCGACCAAGGCGCGAACCACTGACTGAGGAAGAGAATGAGAGAGAGAGAGTATACACACGAATGGAAGTGTGCGGCCGCGAGGCAACCGAAGATCAACTCTCGAACCGTCAAGCGCTGAAGGCACAACTGCAACTACTGCAGCAGCAGATGCATGGCACTCAACCAGACTGAAGCACAGCCGCCACCACCACCACCTCCACCACGACAACGACGACCACGGCAACTACCATTGAGTGGTGGCAGTGTAGCATTCTCTCGGGCTGGAGCACTAGTGTCGATCGTCTCACTAGTCTGACGACCGCCGAGGTTCAGAGCCGACCGAGCCAGCAGCCACTCACTGCACACCGTCCGCACCGTCGCATCTTCAGCGCCGTCTTCAGCAGCAGCCATTGCTTTTCCCTCTCTCGCCCTCTCATTCTCGCTCTCTCCTCTTTGACATCATCGTGCACTCGTGCTGTTAACCTTAAGAGGTGCCATTCGACATTAAAACCGTCCGCCTGCGAGGAGCTCCTCGTGCGCGCCACTACTGCCAACACTTTTAAGAGTGAGCAATAAAAAATTATTGTCAATAATAACTCTTATTTTTATGATGATATAAGCCCGCTTTATTCAATTAGAGATCGGACGTGAGAGAAACAGCCCATTCAGTGAGCAGCAGCAGCTCTCCTTTTTTATTATTGTGTCTCCTCACCGGTGCAGCACGAGCTGGTTGTGCACACACACACACACACACTCTCGGGCCCTTCGTGCACAAGGCCATCGTCACAGTCATCTGCTCCAGAGGTGCGTCACCCACCGGTGATGCGTCCCCTTTCACCCCCAAAGTCTACCAGCTCCTCTTCGCTGCACTTTACCACTTTTTAGCCGCCAATTTACGCACTCTTTTTGTTGGCGTTGTAAAATTTAATTGTTCCGCTTCTCTTTCTCGCCATCACCGCCGTCATCGTCGCCGCCCGGCGTTGTGCAAACACAAACGCGTGTCGTGCATTACTTTACAACAGCATCGTTGTAGCCTGGCCAATTACGCACCGTTCTTAGCATCTATTTTGTGCTGCATTGCTCCTTCATTGACCGTTGCTAATTACCAATCAATTACCGATCAGTGATCGGCCAATGCACCAGACTTCACTGGTTGATTACACTGTGTACATTTCATTTCTCACCCATTTATTTGTGCTCTGCAAACACTATTACTGTGCTTCGTCTATTCAATAGAAGTGAAGTCTGGCAACGTTGGCATCTGGTATTACTACTGCCAACTTCACTGAAAGGCGCTCTTTGAGTAAACTCCTGTTTTTCAAGTCGCCCGAAAACAGCCGTGTGCATGTGTGCCTCAGTGTCTGTGTTTGCGTCCTCTGAAAAGGATGACTTTGTGCACCGAAGTCACCGTCACCCGGCAGCACAGTCAGTCCCAATGAGTGTCATTATGATGAACGGATTTGAGGGCGGGCAGCACGGTGCTGCCGCCAACTCAACATCCGCCAACAGTAACAACAACAACAACAACACCGTACTGCACATCAAACGGGAGCCGGTTGAGCAGCAGCAGTTGAACAATGGGTCCAACAGCTTCGTTGACGAACGAGTCGGACAAGTGGTCAATGGAGGCGGTGGAGGTGCTGCCGGGCGAGGCACAGGCAGAGATGGCCCAAACAGCAGCTCCAACAACAGCGCCAATCACACTCCCAGTCAGATGGGCGCCAACTCGGTCTCCTCGGTGAGCTCCTCTGCCTCGGAGAGAATGCGCTCCAGCTCGAGTGAGCCGCAGATGCCTCACGGCGGCATCAGCAGCACAACGCCTGTCTGGTCGCCCTCGGTGCACCACCCTGCATACGCTGACTTTGACCTCTACGCCTCTCAGCTCAATGGCAACCTCGGATCGGCGGCAGCCGCCGCGGCCTCTGCTTCCTGCTGCCTGGGCCCTCCACCCCCATCGAGCAACGGCAATGGGCCCACTGGTGGCGGTAGTGGGAGCGTCCTCTCCGGGCACAACCTCAGTCAGCACAGCCAGCACAGTCACCACGGCCACCCCCACCACCCTCACCTGGCGCATGGCGGCAACTCCTACTCGTACGCCTCCTACGCCTCCAGCGCAGTCGTCGCAGCTTCATCCTCTCAGTCTCTGCATGACGGTCTGCCCTCATCTTCTTCTTCCTCCTCTGTGGCCAGTGTCGTCAGTGGTCGACACGGCAAACCATCAGCTGCTGTGGCTGCAAAATTCTGGTCAAACTCATACGATTCGGTGAACGGCACCTCCCCACCCATGCCCAGTGATCACTCGTCGATAATGGCCGCTGCGGTTTGCCACCCGAGCGCCTTTGCCGAGCGACTGGCCCATCAAGCGGCAGCGGCGGCCTGGTGTGGCTACCCTAGTGCGTACCCGAATGCCGCCAGCAGTCGGGTCACTTCAGTTGATCCGTACCTGGGCGACCCTGACCCGAGGTCTGCATTTGTGGACTCGGCTGCAGCCTCCTACCACCAGGCCATGCGAATGTCTGCCATCTCTGAGCAGTCTTGTGGCGGAAACGGCGGAGGTGCTGGTGGTTCAGTCACCCCGGTCACCAGTTGGCCACAGCCAGTCAATGGCATTCCCTCATCGAGCACCAGCAACAGCACCAGTAAGTGAAACTACAAGTCAAAACAAGTAGCCTAACTAACAATCATGCTAAAAATGTCCTTCTTTTTCTGAAGTTTTTTGGCTTAGTAATTAGCGCGAAATAAAAGTGTCACCTCTTCTTATGAGTTATGAGAAAGCGTAGAAAACAGATCAGTACTGTTCACTGGTGCACAAAGTTATAGCTGATTACTGATGAGCACAAACGCTCACCTACTGTCAAAACGCAATCTTATCAGGTCTTCTCAAAGGCAAACAAGCACAATTAAGTCAAGTGAATCGCAGGCAGAATCAGATGATAATTCTGTTGCTTCTGCTTGCAACGTTATTACGATAAGAGACTGGCACACTAGCACTTGTCAAACTGTGATAACTTGCCAAAAAGATAGAAAAAGAAAGAGAAAAGAGGCCTCACATGTAAGAAAAAACACTTAATTTGCAATTTGCCCATTTATAGCTTTTTAATGAGCCTTTAATAATAGCGAATCTCTTTGCTGCATAGAGGTAGAATTTCATCAGTAATCTAAGCGCCAATCAATCAAATAGGCTATAGGGCACACAACTGATGCGGTGCAGTAGTGACGGCATCTGGCCTACCATCGAAACAAGCAGTCCTAGAACATGTACTGCTGTTGTTGATGCTCCCTACCTCAACACTGCCATCACCATCAACAATACTGAGAAAAAAAACTTTTTGTCTAGTTCAGTCATGGTCAGCTTGAAGTTCTTCTTAATTCGCATTGTTCAGCTCTTTACAAACCATCTGACAGTCGCTTTGTGAAGTGATGGCAAATGCGCACTTCACTCCTCTCTTTTTCTCTTTTTCTTACCGTCGCATCGTTCAGCTGAAAGTGAGACTACTTTCTGACAGACGCAGTAACGACCACAGCACAAAAGTGATGGCTGCACTGATGATCGTCTGTGCCAGTGCTGCCTGATACTCCACGATGTTTGATGTCAAGAAAAAAAACTTGGCAAATTCAAAGCGAGCTGTTTTATGTTATTTTGCCTAGGGGAAGTTGTCGCCTGTCTGTCTGCCTGTCTATGCCTGCTTTTTTCAGCAGCTCCCCACACATTCTGGTTTGCAGTTCAGAAATAGCCCAGCCACTGCACGGCCGACTGAGATCGATGGGAATCTCTCTGTGTAGTTTAGTCGTTGAAGACCTCTCATTCTCTCTCTCCTGCATTTTTACTAATTCTCATCTGCAATACCTACAGAGAGGACAACTTAATTCGCTGCTGTTTTTCGACTCTGCTCGAGTGCGATAAGCACTATCGCCACAATGCAGATGATTCGGTGACAGGCATTGTAGACAAGTAGAGCTGTTACTGCGGATGCTTCCACTCACTTATAGGTCATACGAGCACCTCAGACTCTCTGTGATTGCAGTGGTGCACAGGGTCCTCTGTCGTATGCTGCATCATCAGGTAGAGAGAGAGAGAGAGAGAGAGAGAGAGAGAGAGAGAGAGAGAGAGAGAG